>ENA-UPTJ01000410-UPTJ01000410.1-marine-metagenome-genome-assembly--contig:-NODE-410-length-27309-cov-5.411132_pt1 | contig 27309 bp, 16 predicted proteins | sample MGYA00238168_ERZ767080 | MGnify/ENA primary metagenome ERZ767080 (study PRJEB28935, sample SAMN06266237) | marine metagenome | isolation source: Columbia River Estuary | place: USA:Columbia River Estuary... | reverse complement strand
ATTTCGAGCGCGTGGCACCCGAATGTTCCGAGGTGAAGATCGCTTAAAACGCAAACTTCCAAAGTTCTTCTTTGAGGGCTTTGCATGCTCCTCGAAAAAAGTACTCTACTTAAAATTGGGTATTAATGGAGTTTGATTTATACAATAAGGCGTTGTTAATCAATTATTAACAGTTAATAAATAATTGATTTATTAGTCACAATTATTTTACTCCATCTTGATGAATCATCACCGAAATGGTTTTGTAAAGGAAGTAGGGTTTGCTGACAAAAATGTAGCCGCTGAGGTTGTTGACAGTTCCCCAAGAATTACTTAGTTCTGAATTTGGATGATCTTCTTGCGCTCCCCGTTACTGTATAGGTAGATATAGACTTCGTTAGGACGAACATATTCTACTTGTCTTCCTAACATATCATAGTAACCGATGATTTTGATGTCTGAATTTTTGATTAATTGTTTTGAAGATGCTCGCAGTTCTTCGGGGCATACCGTAATCTTTCTGGTTCTAAATGTATCCATTCGCGAGCAACTATTATTCCAATAACCTAAAATAAGAAAACGACCCGAATCTTGAAATGTATGTTCAAGAATTCTTTCAGATTCTTGGGAATAATAGATTCCAGGACTTACATCAAAGCCACCAGTAAATTTAAAAATTGAATCACTTGTATTACTCCATTCCTCATCAGTTAAATTCTTAGTGAATTCAGTGGCATTATAGATTTCATAATTATAAGTGTTGCATGAATCATTGATTTCTGACATTTCGAAACTCCAGGTTCTACAATTAGAATCTGAAACTGTGTAATCAAGAGTGGGTGATTCGCCATAAAAAGTGATGTAAACCAATTCACTATTAAAGGTGGTATCACAATTATTGCATTTATTTACTGCATGAATACTTACTCGGTGTGTGCCATGTGCTTTAAAGTAAACACCAATGACACCTGGGAGTATTTCTTTTCGGATTGTGTCTGTTTTATTTGATTGAAAATCATAAACCAGCCAGGTATATTTTATACAGGTATCCTTATATAGTTTTGTACCAAATTGGCGATAATTTCCAAACCAATAGGTTTGTTTACAGTTATAATCTTTCCAATCACATTTTATCTGAGCATGTGTTTGTGCGAACGAGAGTAGTAAAAGAAATGCGAAAATTTTTTTCATGATGATTTATTAGTCACAATTATTTTACTCCATCTTGATGAATCATCACCGAAATGGTTTTGTAAAGGAAGTAGGGTTTGCTGACAAAAATGTAGCCGCTGAGGTTGTTGACGGTTCCCCAAGAATTTTTGACCAAATAATATTCCATTCCAGTACTTTTTTCTTTGTAAAGTCCTACAATGTGCATTCCGTGGTCGTCTGTGGTTTGTTGAAGATCAAAAGCTTCTTGCCTTGATTCTTGGGTAATCAACTTTTGCTCGCAAGGTATGGTAAAGGCATTTCCTTTTCTTTCTGCACCCGCATTGTTGAATTGCTTATTGTCTTGTCCCTCTTTTTTAATGAGCGAATCGTGTATGGGAACTAAGGCAATTCCGTCTCTGAAGCTAAATCCTTTTTCGCTAACATCTGCGGCCCAAGCTACAGAAATTCCTTTTTTCAAGGCTTTATCTACAGCTTGAGTCATCTCGTTTAAGGGTAGGTTTTCTGCCATTTGCATGGACCAGTTATCGGGGACTTCAATAGCAAAAGATTGATAGAAAGGATGATGAGTAAAGCTGGTGTAAATTGTATATTGATTTTGATTTAATTCTAAGGATTCTGCGAATGTTTTGGGATTGTAGTTTTTGCCGCGATAGGTAAACTCTGTAGGTATTTTACCGAGGTAAGCATCTAAAATTCCATTAATGGCGCCAATCCACTCAGTGCCAATTTTACCTGAGGGTTGCTTGACTACTGTTTCAACCACAGATCTTAACACGGCTACCAATTCTGAGTGGTCGTGACGGGTTTTGCCGTTCACCAGTCCAGAATAAACTTCATCTGGAACAATGCCGTACTTGGAAATGATGTAATTGATGTCGTGTCCCTCTCCGCCCTCGTCAAACTGATGTTTTCCGCCCATTCTGACATAAGTAATGGCTTTTTCAACATAGGCACAGCGGGCAATGTACATTTCGCTGAGGTCGTGGTTGCCTTTGTTCTTTCTAATTAGATCTGATTCAATCATGGAAAGTGTTGAGTAACTCCAACAAGTTCCCGTTTTACATTGATCTTTTACTTTCGTATTTTCTACATGGGCAATTTTTTCAAATGCGTAAGTGCTGCCCTCTTTATTGGTGCTGAATTGTGCGTAGGTTGGACCGAAAAAACATCCCCCGAAAATCAAAGAAACAGAGGTAAAATTAAACCACTTCATGGGCCTAATTTAAGCCATTTCTTTTGATTTTGCCTTAAATGGTTCGCGGATGATGTATGATTTTGAGTTTCGGAAGTACTTAATGTAGATTCTGAATAGGGAAAGTAAGAATTTTGAACGAGTGAAAACAACGAAAGAATTTTCAAGGGGCTGAGCTCCCAAACAACTTTTAATTTCGGTGCCGGTTCTTCCGAAGTTTAGGCTAGTAGCCTGGTTTTCAATGCCAAATTCAACCAAATCAAAGAGCATCCGTTGATAGAGTTTTAAATCTTCATTGATGCCTTTTTTCATGCCTAAGTGCATGGCAAATAGGTTGTCGCCGTCTTTGATGCAAGAAATAAATCCTACTAAAACACCTTGGTGATGATAACCAAAAACATGAAAATTGGAACCTAGACTTTTAGAATAGCAATGCAACAAATCGGCAAGGTTTTTTCCTATAGCTATGGTTTTATCTTGAAGTGTTTGGAATAAAATGTCAGAGCAAGGGGCAATCCATTCGTTAGTAGGCATGTCAGATAATCTGCTTTTGGTCAGTTCATTGCTGACCGTAAGAACTTTCTGAGCGCGCACCCTGTATTTGGAACTCATTTCAGATAAATAATCTTTGGTATTTACCCACTGCGGGTTTAGTTTTAACACCATGAAGGGTTCTGCTTGAACGGTTACAGAATCGGGAAACTGTTCAGATCCTAAAATATTGACGGAAATGATGGGACATTTATTTTGAGCGGAATTGAATTGGTCAATACCGGCATTGGGAACCAACTTTGGGAAAATAAGTCCAGGCGCACTTGCATTGCCTACCGTTTGAATGACACCTTTTTTGGAAAAAATATTGAAAACTGAAATGAGTATTTTGCTGACGTATTTACCGGTAGGCTTATTTAACTCCATGATGCTCATGGGATAAGTATTTTCACCTACTACCACATTTCCTGCAGAATTAGCTAATCCGGGAAAAAGTTTGTTTTGTAATTGTTTAGATAGAACTGCAACGTTTTTCAAGAATGCGAATTTGAATGTAATTCTCGAATAAAACAGACGAATTTCGTTCGGTTGGATGTTTTCATCGTTAATTTTCATCAATTCAAGGGATGGGTTTTTTTTACTGATACCTTCGGTTAACTTTGTGATTTAACCTAAATCAAAACATGAGAATTTTTGCCCTAATAGTATTAAGTTATTCAAGTTTAACAATGTCCTTAAATGCTCAAACCGCTGTAAAGGATTATCCAATAAAACAAAAACTTTCTTCTTATAAGGAAATCAAATTAACCACTGATACCAATCTGCTTAGTGACGCAGAGAAAAAGTGTTTGGTTCATTTAATAAAAGCAGCTCAAAAAGCAGATGAAATCTTTTGGATGCAATCTTACTTGCCAAAATCAAAAGCCTTGGCTGGTGTTAAGGATCCAGACTTGAAGAGATTCATGGAGATTAATTATGGTCCTTGGGATCGACTAAATGATGACGCTCCATTTTTGAAAGGGGCAGGAGTTAAACCTGCGGGGGTCAATTTTTATCCTGAAGGTTTTGATATTTCCCAGGTAGATGAAGGGGTGAAATTCAGAGTGCTATCGCCTTACACCGTAGTTAAATATGCTAGGACACGCGAGGAAATGCAGGAATTGATGAAAAAAGATCCCCGGAACATGCCGCCTCCGATGGAAAAATTCCCATTGAAGAATGGCAAGGAAGTTGAGATTGCTGATTTTAGTATTGAATATTCAAAGGAATGTTTGGCTATCATGGAGGAACTCGAAAAAGCCTCAGATATCATTGCATCAGAAGATTCTGCTTTTGCCGCCTACCTTAAAGGGCGTGCTCAAGCCATCATGACCAATGATTATTTCAGATCAGATGCTGAGTGGCTCGCATTGAAATCCCATTTAGATATCATAATAGGTCCGATTGAAAATTATGAAGATAAGCTGGCTGGTGCAAAAACATCGTTTGAAGCTTATGTATTGGTAAGAGATAAAGAATGGGGCGCTAAACTGGATAGATTGATTACTTATTTGCCAGAATTACAAGCAAGTTTACCAGTAGAAGCTGCATATAAGCCATCGCTTTCCGATAATGCTTCTGAAGCGATAGAAACCAATGAAAATGGTGACCCAATATTTAACCAAGGGCCTAATGTAATTGAAATTCCAGGTTATCCACCTTTGGAAAAACCTTCAAAACCTTTGAGTTCATTGGCGGTATTTGATGTTGTTTATTATGGTGGTGATTGTAATGCTGGAAGTAAGACCATAGCTGTGAATTTACCCAACGATGAAGTTTTGCAGCAATACTTTGGAACACGTAGATCTCAGTTAAAGAATACCATGAGAGCAAAATTTGAAGAGATTGTGCTACCTATTTCAGAGAAATTAATCGTTTCAAGTCAAAGGAAGCACATTAAGTTTGATGCATTTTTCAATAACGTAATGTTTCATGAAGTAGCTCATGGTCTGGGTATTAAGAATTTAGTTAATGAGCCAAATAAAACGGTAAGAGAAGCCTTAGGTGCGACTTATTCCGCTATTGAAGAATGTAAAGCTGATGTACTTGGATTATTCATGGTTACAAAGTTGTTTGAAAAAGGTGAACTACCAGGTAAATTGGATGATTATTACGTTACGTTCGTAGCTTCTGTTTTCAGATCTGTACGCTTTGGCGCATCTAGTGCCCATGGTAAAGCAAATATGATCACTTTCAATACTTTGATGAGAAACGGTTGTGTGAAGAAAACCAGTAAAGGGTATGAAGTAGATGTTCAAGCCATGAAGTTGGCTATTGAAAAATTATCTGCAGAACTACTGCAATTACAAGGAAATGGTGATTTAACTGGTGTGCAGAAAATGCTTTCTGATAGAGGATTAGTACCTGCAGAATTAAATAACGACCTTAAAATATTAAGTACTGCAAATATTCCCGTTGATTTGATTTTTGACCAAGGTGTTAATAGCTTGGGTTTTGAAAGATTTGACGTAAAATAATGATGATGAAGAAGTGGATTTCCTTGAGCAGTATTGCCGCAACCGTAGTAGTACTTAGTTTTTGTTCCAATAAACCATTTAACGGTGAAGAACCGCTACTAAAAAGATTGGTTTACACATTAAATAGTCAACATTATCAGCCTCGAAAAATGGATGATAAATTTTCTGTTTTAATGTATCAAAATGTACTTGATCGAATTGATGGTGATAAACAGTTTTTTACAACAGATGATATCAAGCGATTTGAAGTATATAAAACTTCTCTAGATGACCAGATTGCCGCTGGTAGATTTGATTTTTTTGATACGGTTTGGACCGTGATGATGAAGCGATTAGACCAAATAGAGCCATGGGTTCAAAAGGACTTAGAAAATCCCTTAAATTACCAAGAAAAGGTTAGTTATGAAGTTAGAGAAAAGGAGCTAAAATGGTCAAAGTCTGAGCAGGAATTGCATGAAAAATGGTCTAAATGGGCTCGCTTCCAAACAGTAGATCGTCTTTACAGAAAGTTGGAAGTTGATTCGAACAAACCCTACGATACACTTGAATGGAAGTCTAGAAATGAGACAATCAAGTTGGTAAAAGACTGGTTTAAACGTTGGAGAAAGATGGATAGAGCAGATCAACTATCTTTTTACGGCAACACCTTAGCTGAGATTTACGATCCGCATACTAATTATTTCCCGCCTGCTGATAAGGATAATTTTGATATTTCCATGACTGGAAAATTGGAAGGGATTGGTGCTACTTTAAGTGAGCGCGATGGTTATATAAAAGTAGAGAGAATTGTTCCAGGTTCTGCTAGCTATAAACAAGGAGATTTGAAAGCTGGCGATCTGATTTTAAAGGTTGCTCAAGGCGAAGAGGATGCGGTTGATGTAGTGGACATGAAATTGGATGACGCCATTCAGTTGATCAGAGGTAAGAAAGGTACTGTTGTAAAGTTGACTGTAAAAAAACCTGACGGTCAAATCAAGATTGTTCCAATCATTCGAGATGTCGTTGTTATCGAAGAAAGCTATGCTAGAAGCTTTATTTTTGAATATCAATCTAAAAAATTCGGACTTATACAGTTGCCTAGTTTTTATGCGGATTTTGCTGCTCGTGGTAGAGGTAGGAATTGTTCTGGCGATGTTCACAACGAAATTGAAAAGTTGAAAAAAATGAATGTTGACGGTATCGTTCTCGATCTAAGAAATAATGGCGGAGGAAGCTTGGCTGATGCAATTGAAATGAGTGGATTATTTATTAAAAATGGACCCATTGTTCAGGTGAAAGATCCCCAGGGCAGAATCCAACAAGCCGAAGACCCTGACCCAAATCAACAGTATAGAGGACCATTGGTTGTTTTAACAAATACTTACAGTGCTTCAGCATCGGAAATTTTAGCTGCTGCTCTTCAAGATTTTAAAAGGGCTGTAATTATTGGTAGTAAGAGTACTTTTGGGAAAGGAACCGTACAAACTATGGTTCCGCTGCGCGGAGAAAAAACAGCTGTTTTTCCTCGCGGATTTGGTGAAGTAAAAGTAACCATACAAAAGTTTTACAGAATAAATGGTGGAACTACGCAATTGCATGGAGTGATTCCTGATGTTATTGTTCCAGACCCTTATGATTTAGTTGAAAGGGGAGAGAAAGAATTAGATTTTCATTTAGATTTTGATCAAATTCCTGCTGCTAAGTACGATAATTATGAGACGCAACGATATAAATTAGCTATAGCTGTTGGTAAACAGGCGGTTTCAAAGGAGCCTTATTTCAAAGTAGTTGAAAAAAGATCCAAGGAAATTGGGGAGTCAAGAAAATCTACAACATACAAATTAGACTTGGCTTCATATAAACTGCAACAAGAGGAATTAAAGAAGCAAGATAAATCCTTTAGGGATTATAAGTATTCTGTGAAAAGCGATTCCTTGTATGCGATACCGCATGATATCAATGAAGTAGCTGGTGATAGCACCAAAATCACCCAAAGAACTGCTTGGTTTAAAGGGTATAAATCTGACGCAACATTAGATGTAGCTGCAGAGGTGCTCTATCAATGGAGTTCATATGGTGAAAAACCAGTAATCAAATCAGTTAGTCCTTCCAAAGGGAAGTAAATAAAACTGAAATTAATACCAATACTAAAACATCTAGTGATAATACTAGAAGAGTATCGGTGTTGAATGAACTTACGAGTATTGGGTTAAAAGCTTTGGTTGAGGCTTTAATTCCCACCAATAAAAATGGAAGTATAATGGGCAGTGATAGAACTGGAGCTAGAAATCCTGCACCTTCTGCTTTAGTGGCTACTGCCCCAATGAATGTAAATACGGATGAAATTCCTCCGGTAACTAAAATCAACAATAAGGTATAGGGAAGAATGTGCTCTACAGGGATTCCCATGAAAAATGCAAACAAGATCATATTTGCTGTAGTTAAAAAAATCATATTTAACCAACCATATATGATTTTTGACCACAACATTTCTAGCGGCGAGGATAATTGATTTAAATAGAGCCATCTACCTTTTGAAATAAGGGTAAAATTCTTTGTGACAGCGTTTAAACTTCCTAAAATTAAAGTGATCCAGAATAAACTGTTCCATGTTGAGGCGTTAATTTTTGGTTGACTCAACATGCTTAGAAGGGCCGTGATAAATAACTGAAGCAAGGCTGAGGCAATAACTCCTGGTTTTTTCATGTCGAGCAAAAGCTCAAATCGTATCAGCGAATATACCTTGGCAATACTTCTCATCTTTAGTTACCTTCGCGAAGGTAAATCTATATTTTATGATTTCTAAAGTTCTTATAGCGAATCGAGGTGAAATTGCACTCAGAGTAATGCGTACCTGTAAAGAAATGGGTATAAAAACGGTGGCTGTATACAGCGAAGCTGATCTATTGGCCCGTCATGTTCGTTATGCTGATGAAGCTTATTGCATTGGCTCTGGTCCAAGTAGTGAGAGCTATTTGAAGATGGAGACCATTATTGAATTGTGCAAAAGCACTGGAGCACAGGCCGTTCACCCAGGATATGGATTTCTGTCTGAAAATGCAGTTTTTGCTAGAAGATTAAAGCAGGAAGGCATAATTTTAATTGGACCGACCGCTGAGGCTATGGAAGTAATGGGAAGTAAAATAGCATCAAAACAAGCGGTAGAGAAATACGGAGTACCATTGGTGCCGGGAATAAATGAGGCAATCAAGGATGTTGATGCGGCTCTGCAAGTTGCAAAAAATGTCGGATTTCCAGTATTGATCAAAGCATCTGCTGGTGGCGGAGGTAAGGGAATGAGGGTTGTTTACGAGGAAGGTGAGTTTCTTTCTTCATTAATAACTGCACAAAATGAAGCAAGAAGTGCTTTTGGTGACGATAGTGTATTCATTGAGAAATATGTTGGAAATCCTAGGCATATTGAGTTTCAGATTATGGCTGATACCCATGGTAATGTAGTGCATTTATTTGAGCGTGAATGCAGTATTCAGAGGCGGCATCAAAAACTGGTTGAAGAAGCTCCAAGTGCTGTATTATCAGATGATCTGCGACAAAAAATGGGTGAAGCAGCGGTGAATGTTGCTAAGGCTTGCAATTACTCTGGAGCAGGGACTGTTGAATTTCTATTGGGCGATAATGATGAGTTTTATTTTCTCGAGATGAACACTCGATTGCAAGTAGAACACCCTGTTACAGAAATGATTACCGGTTTGGATTTGGTTAAATTGCAAATTCAAGTGGCCCAAGGCGATAGATTGCCCTTCAAACAGGAGGATTTAAAAATTAACGGACATTCTTTGGAATTGAGGGTATGTGCAGAGGACCCATTCCAACAGTTTTTACCCAATATCGGAACAGTTAAGTCTTATGTAATTCCATCAGGCCCCGGAATCAGGATTGATGATTGTATGGAGCCTCATTTAGAAATACCCATCTATTATGACAATATGTTGTCAAAACTAGTAGTTTGGGCACCCACGCGCACAGAGGCCATTGAACGCATGAAACGCGCCATAGAGGAGTACATTATTACGGGTATCCAAACAACATTGCCATTTGGTACTTTTGTGATGAATCACCCTAAATTTATTGAGGGAGATTTTAATACTCATTTCATTCAGAATTATTTTCAGCCGGAAACAGAATCCCAATTAATTGGAACAAATGAACTTGAATTGGCATCGGCTGCTGCCTATTTTTGGGAGAATAAAAACATGCATTTATCTTCTAATAATGGCGATGCTTTATCAACTGAAAATTCTTCAGTTCCTCCGAGTAAGATGTCAAATTGGGTTAGAAACCGCAAGAAATTAAGATAATGGCTAGGGTTCTTATCATCGATGACGTTTATGAATCGCTGATAATTGGCCTAAGAGATGCAGGTCATGAAGTTTTTTATGAGCCTGAAATTCGTGCTCAAAATGTAGAAAATCGCTGTGTAGAACTCAGTATTGATGGCTTAGTAATAAGAAGCAAGCGGACGTTAGATGAACAGTTTTTCAATCAAGTCAATTCACTAAAATGGGTAGGTCGTGCGGGTGCGGGCGTAGATAATATTGATGATAAGACAGCGAGTGAGAAAGGAATCAAATTGATACATGCTGCTGGCGCAAATGCAGACTCAGTAGCTGAGCACGTGATGGGGATGTTGTTGTCATTTCGGCATAAATTGTACAAAGCGCACAATTCAGTTATATCGGGAGGGTGGGAGCGAGAGGCCCATCGTGGAATAGAATTAAAAGGTAAAACCATTGGGATTATTGGATTTGGACATACCGGTTCAGCACTGGCTCGGAAATTAGCATCTTTTGATGTCAATTTATTGGTTTACGACAGGTTTAAACAGAACTTTGGAAATGACCAAGTTAAGGAAGTTGCATTGGAAGAATTGCTTAGTCATTCTGATGTCATATCCTTTCATGTTCCTTTAACAGATTTAACTAGAAATTGGGTTTCAGAATCGCTCATCGGAGAATGTAAAAAAGGAGTGATTTTAATCAATGCTTCGCGAGGGGAAATATTTGATATTCAACGAGTTTATGCTCATTTGCAATCGGGAAAAATAGGTGGACTTTTATTGGATGTTTATCCCCAAGAACCTCCTCTCAAATCAAATAATGAATTGTCACAGTATTTTCATCTATTGAGCAAAAATGAGAATGTAATGTTTTCGCCACATGTTGGTGGTTGGAGTATAGAAAGTTATCAAAATATTTCAGATTATTTATTGGCTAATATTTTGAAAGTCATTTAATTACAATAAATATCTTCATTCTTGAATTCTGATTTTTTAGTATTACGGACAAAGTAGGCCAAAATAAACTTGATAAATCCTTGATTTTTCGATAAACTTGCCGATTAAACCGTGAAAGTGCTGTAACCTTTTTGAGCATGATTAGCGCAAATAGTCGAATTAATTGATATGATGAAGGATAAACTACTGAAATTGTTATTGTTTTCGGTGTTGTTAATGGGTTTTACTACCGCATTTGGACAGACAAACTACGCTGACTTTCGTGTAAAAACGTTGGATGGTGATGGAAAGTCGTTAAGTGGGGTAAATGTAAAATTGTTTTTGAACGACATCGAGAAAGCATCAGACACCACCGATAGCGATGGTAATGCTATCTTCCAAACATTGAATCCTGGAACTTACCGTGTCGAGGTTTCAAAAAATGGATTTTCAACCCAGACTTACAATGACCTCGAGTTAACTGTCGGTTTGAATGAGCAATTAAAAGTGTCGATGACTACTTCAATGTCTGTAGTAAACATCGTTACGCGTTCTAAAGGTAGTGTCATTCAATTGGAAAAGAATGAAGCCAATATTTCGGGTAAGAATATGATCAACAGTGGTCGTAGAGGAATAGGTGCACTGACATCTACAAACTCTGCAATCATAGAATCTCGCCAGGGTATTTCAGTTCGTGGTACTCGTGCAGACGGAAACGGAACTTTCGTTGATGGTATGCGCGTAATCGGCGGTGGTGCAGTGCCAAGTTTGGGTGTTGACCAATTATCTGTAAGTATTGGTGGTATTCCTGCGATGTATGGTGACTTAACTGGTGGAGCGTTTTCATACACTTCAAAAAGTGCAACTGAAAAATTCATTACCATTTTTGAAGGAATTACTTCAAGTGGATTAGACCCATATGGTTACAATACAGTTGAAGGATTTATTTCTGGTCCATTGTGGGTTCAGCGTAAAAAGAATATTTCTGGAAAGACAGAGAATTTAGTGAAATTAGGCTTTACCTTGAACGGTAATTTAGGTTACTATTACGATCCGAGTCCAACACGTACTGGTGTTTATGTCCTAAAAGAAGAGAAGCTTAAAGAAATTGAAGAGAACCCATTGGTTTATACTCCAAATGGATTTGTGCATGCAGCATCTTATTTAAAAGAATCTGATTTTGACTTATTGTCGGCTCGTCCTACTTCTCAACAATACAATGGAAATTTCATTGGTAAATTAGAATTCAACCCCAATAAATACATAAGTGTTACTGGTTTTGCCAGCTATTTTTACGGCGGAGGACGCAGTGCTACAAATTCAATCATGAATTACAATGAGAATGGAACAAGCATCAGTAATACCTTCCGTTCATATTTGCAGTTTAGACAAGAATTCAAGGTGAACAAAGAAAGCACTATCAAGAATGCTTTTTACACCATTCGTGCGGAATACCAGAATGCATGGTCAAGCAGTCAACACAGGGAACATGGCAAAAACTTCTTTGACTATGGTTATGTAGGTGAATTTAAGTCATATCCTACTGAGTTTTTTGCATATTCAAACTACGATCAACAACAAAATCCAAACAAAGAACCACGTATTGTTCAAGACCAATATGGAAATATTGTTCAGTTGAGAAATTACTGGGAACATGTAGGTTATGCAGATACATTACTTACATTCAACAGAAGTGATTTAAATAGAGTACGTGCGAACTATACTCAAAATGTATTTGATTTTTACCAAGATCGCGGTTTTAAAGTAACCAACCCATTGCAAGTCTTGATGGGTCAAGGTTTGTTGAATGGGTATCAACCAAATAACGTTTATTCATTGTGGGCTACTCCAGGAACATCAGTTGGTGGATGGGGTAAATCTTCTACCGAGAAATATTCATTGTTTGCATTGGGTCAAATGCAAGTAAAACCTAAAACAGTTGGTGGTCGCGAAAGAACTCCACATGACTTGCAGGCTGGATTCTATTACGAGCAAAACATCAACCGTGGTTATAGTTTGAATGCAAACGGCCTTTGGATTTTGATGGGTCAGTTGATGAATAAACACATTACTGAATTGGATGTAAATAATCCGATCTTATCTTATGATGAGAATGGTGTTTTCACTGATACTGTTCGTTACAATAGATTGGTTAACTATTCTGAGCAATCAAATTTCGATCGTTCTTTTAGAAACAGATTGATATCTCAAGGTGCAAGAGATGTTTATGGAAACTTGGTTAATGAGCAAACATTCATCAATGTGAATAGTTATAAGCCTGGTGATTTTGATTTAAAAGATTTCAATGCAAATGAATTGTTGAACAACGGTAACGGCTATGTTAACTATTTTGGTTATGATCACCTTGGAAACGTTGTGAGAGGTAAACCCTCAATCAATCAATTCTTGAACGATCCTGACAGAAGAACCATTGGAGCTTTCCAACCAATCTATATTGCTGCATGGTTGCAAGATCAGTTCCAGTTTAAAGACCTTATCTTCCGAATTGGATTAAGAATGGAAAGATATGATGCGAATCAAATCGTATTGAAAGATCCATACAGTTTGTATCCAATTCGCACTAAAGCAGAAGTTGCAGACTTGAATGGTTTAAATGTTGATCATCCAACCAACATTTCAGATGATGCTTATGTTTATGTAAACGACATGCAATCACCAACAAAAGTGATTGGTTATCGTGAAGGTGATCGTTGGTATAATGCTGATGGTTCTGAATTAAAAAATCCTGAATTATTAGCAAACCAAACCTCAAATGGACGTATTGCACCTTACTTGGTAGACTATAACAAGCAAGAGGTTACTGATAAGACTTTTGTTGATTATACGCCTGCAGTAAATTTACTGCCTCGTATTTGGTTCTCTTTCCCCTTAGAACCTAGAAAAAAGACGTTCTATGTTAGTTATGACATATTGGCTCAACGTCCAAACGCTGGAGCTTCTTTCGTGACTATCGATGACATCTATTATTTGAGATTCAGACAAGGTTCTACCTTGGCAAATGGTTCTTTAAATTCTCGTTTAAAGACAGATTACGAAGTAGGATACAAGCAGATTTTTGGTCGTAGAGGAGATAAAGGTTTAGAATTAAGTGCTTCTTACTCTGAGATTAGAAATGATTTTGGATTGTATCAAATTAACCAGGGATACCCAGTAACCTATATTACCTACAGAAACATTGACTTTGCTACCATCACAGGTTTCAGAGGAAACTTCAGTATCAGAGATATTGGTCCATTGAGTTTATCTGCTAGTTACATGTTACAGTTTGCTGATGGTACGGGTTCAAATATCAGTTCTCAAGCTACTTTGATTGCCTCAAACCAACCAAACTTGAGAAACGTGATTCCTTTGGGTGAATTAGATATCCGTCACAACTTAAAAGTGAGCGCTACTTGGGAATGGGGCGGAGGAAGAGACATGAACAAGAAAAACTTGTACAAAGGCCCTATCGTTTTTGGAAAAGAAATATTCAAATTCACAAGTTTCAACTTGATTGGAAACACATACAGTGGTGGTCCATATACACCTACGAACAGACCTGTTCAAATTGGTGCAGTAGACCGTGCACAGATTAAAGGAGTTCCATTCGGAGCAAGATTGCCTTGGCAGTATAACTTTGACATCAATATCACTAAGGCATTCCAATTAAATCGCGGAGATGCCAAAAATCCTTTGAGATTTACTGCTTTCTTGTGGGTTAACAATTTGTTGAACACATGGAATGTATTGGGTGTATTCCCTTACACTGGTCAACCTAATGATGATGGATTCTTGACTTCACCTCAAGGCCAATTATTGATCAAAACTCAGATTGACGCCCAGTCATATACTGATTTGTATCGTTTGTTATTGAATTCTCAGACAGGTAATTGGAATGCGCCTAGAACCATCCGCTTGGGTATTCGTTTTAGTTTGAATTAATGTTTGGAAGGTAAAAATTAGAAAATGAAAAAATTAGGAATTATAGCATTAGGTTTTGCGCTTGTTTCTCAAACAATGGCTCGTCCAATTGAGAATATTAATGGTCGCACAACCTTAAAGGTAAGTAAGCGCGCTGGTTCGCTGGCGAATACTTGCGAACCTGCATCGCAATCAGCAGATCTAGACATTAACAACGTTCGTACTAAATTGTTGAACGGTGGTGATATGTGGTGGGATTTAAATAATCCAAAATATGAAGTGCCCAAGGTGAATGATCCAAACGCAGTTAGAAAACATTCTTTGTTTTCTGGTGCCATTTGGATTGGAGGAAAAGACAATGGTGGTAACTTGAAGTTGGCTGCAATGACTTACCGTCAGTTCGGATCAGATTTTTGGCCTGGCCCACTTGATACCACGACCGCATCTACTGATCCGTTGCGTTGTAAATCATACGATCGCATGTGGAAAGTAACGCGTGATGAATTGGAAGATTTTGAAAACTCAAAGTATACCAACATCAGTGCTGGAATTCGTGAATGGCCGGGTGGAAGTGATCGTTCTGTTAAACTAGGAGCAGAATCTGATTATCTAGCACCTTACAAAATTGTTAACAACGATGGTGTTTATAATCCTTTTGATGGTGAGCATCCCGTTTTAGATGAACGCAGACCTGCAACTGAAAACGGAGTCGATAAACAACCAGATATGTTTATTTGGTGGGTGTATAATGACAAAGGGAATGTTCACTCTGAATCAACTGGACAACCTATTGGTATTGAATGTCAAACTACGGCTTTTGCATTCGCAACGAATGACGAAGTTAATAACATGACGTTCTATTCAACTAAAATCATCAACCGTGGATTTACTACAGTGAATGATTGTTATATGGGACAATGGGTTGATGCTGACTTAGGTAACTATGCTGATGACTATGTAGGTTGTGATGTTGGAAGATCTTTAGGTTATTGCTACAATGGTGATGACGACGATGAAGGTGTTTTGGGTTATGGATTAAACCCTCCAACAATTGGGGTTGACTATTTTGAAGGTCCAACGGATACCTCTGGTAATCAGATGGGAATGAGTCACTTCATGTACTACAATAACAACTCTGATCCAGTATCTGGAAACCCTGATAGAGGAAATCCAAACAGTTTCTATAACTTCTTAAGAGGTAAATGGAAGCAAGGGCAAAACGTAACTTTTGGCGGTAACGGATTCGGTGGAACACGCCAGACCAACTACATGTTCTCAGGTGGAACAGATCCTGATTTCCCCGGTGAATGTTGGGATGAGAAGAGCGCGGGTAACCGTCCGGCTGACCGTCGTTTCTTGCAATCTACAGGTCCATTTATTTTGCGCCCAGGTCAAGTTCAAAGAATTACCGTGGGTGTAGTTTGGGCAAGAACTACAAGTGGTGGAGCAGGTGCACCTTGTCAAGGTGCTGCTGGTTCATTGCAGTTATTGAAATTGGCTTCAGACAAGGCTCAAACTCTATTCAATAATAATTTTAAAATTCTAGACGGTCCTAATGCTCCTGATGTTGAAATTCAGGAATTGAAGGAAGAATTGGTGTTGAAGTTCTTGAATACGAATTCTGATAAAGTAGAAAATTATACTGAGAAGTATAAAGATGCCAACAACAAGGAATTGACCTACAAGTTTGAAGGATACTTAGTTTATCAATTGAAAGATGCTACCGTTAATACTGGTGATTTAGATAATATTGATAAAGCCCGTTTGTTGTTCCAGTGTGATATGAAAAATAATCGTGGTCAAATTATTAATAAAGTATTTGACCCTAAATTATCGCAAATGGTACCAGTTGAAAAGGTGGATGGAGCTGATAAAGGGGTACAACATTCATTCAGCATCAAAAACGATTTATTCGCAACTAACGCTAACACTTCTTTGATTGATTTCAAGAACTATTATTATATGGTGTTAAGTTATGCTGTGTTGTCTGACGACACATTGCAAATTGACCCAAATCAATTCTTAGCAGGTAGAAGAAACATTAAAGTTTATCGCGCTACTCCACACGCTACTGAACCTGAAAATTTTGGTACTGAATTGCAAAGTTCTTATGGTTCAGGTCCAAGTTTGACGAGAATAAGCGGTCGTGGAAATGGAGGTATGGCTTTGGAATTTACTGAAGAAACAATAGCTGAAATATTATCTTCTGGTTTTAGTGCTAATCCTAAATATGTTGGAGGAGCTGGTCCAGTTAATATTAAGGTTATTGATCCTTTGAAAGTACCAAATGCAAAGTTTGAGTTAGTATTGAATGAACGTACGCCTTCAAATAACACTGGCTTACGTGATTCAATGACTAGAAATTCTGATTGGTTTATTGTTAAGAAGGACCCCATCAATGGTAATGATACGATTTTCTCTGATACAACCATTGGAAGTCGCTTTGAAACCATTCAAGGAAAACCTGGTAAGTTCAATGCTTCAAAGGAAACTCTTGCTGATTGGGGATTGAGTGTTGAATTAACCCAAGTATACAATCCTTCTGAGAATGCCACCGCAGATCCTACAAACTCATTCATTAATTGGGAAGTTACTTGGCAGGATAATGGTAAACAATGGTTGACTGCCGTTGTAGATAATGATGCTTCTCAAGGGTTTTCTAACTGGATTCGTTCAGGAAATGCTGGTCGTGGAGGTACATTCAATGGATTTACATCTGACTTTTTAGCTCAGGATGGAAATCCATTAGACCCCGGGCAAGCATATGAAAGAATTTGGAATGGTAGAATTGCGCCTTATGGATTAACAGCTAGAGAGAAATACAGTGCTACTACAGGACAAAATACCTATGGATTTGCATGGAGTGGTAACACCACATGGTTGCAGAACCCATTGGCTGAATTGAACAGTTTTGAATTGGTAATAACACCCGATAAATCAAAATGGACTCGCGCAGTAGTTATGGAAATGGCCGATGATGAAGTGAAAAGTGGAAATGAAGGTAACATGTCTAAATTCAACATGCGTTGGGGAACATCTAAAAACAAAGATTTACAAGATGAGCCTGGAAGTCAAGGATTAAGCTGGTTCCCTGGTTATGCAATTAACCTAGAAACAGGTGAGCGTTTGAACATTGGTTTCGGTGAGGATAGTTATTTACCTGGAGAGAACGGCCGTGATATGATCTGGAATCCAACATCAACTGTGTACAACGATAATGGAAATTATCCTGCAATTGGTGGAAAACACTTCATTTATATCTTTGGAACTGGAAGACACGGTATTACTCGAAATGTAATTGGAGAGCGATACTATGGAGATGCAGATCCATATTTTGACCGTTTTAGAAAGGGTCTACAGGCAACTGCGACAGGTGGTAACCCTGTGAATACCGAAAAAGTGCGTTTGTTGTCACAAGTGAACTGGGTAATACCTACGTACTTGGCTCCTGGGTTTACTATGGACGATGGTATTCCACCGACAGAGGTAAAAATCAAAGTAAGAGTAGCAAAAGCTTATACTACTTTTAACACTGGTGATACTAGAAACAATGATAGACCAATGTATGAGTTTGATGGTGCTGAAATTGCTCCTAAGATTGGTGATAAAATTGGTACTAAAAATTTGGATTTAGTAAATGTAGTTCCAAATCCTTACCGCGGTTACAGTCAATATGAAAATAGCCCTATTGATTCACGAGTAAAAATCACAAACTTGCCTCCACAGTGTACAATTACAATTTTTGATATGGCTGGAAATACTATCCGCAAGATTAAAAAAGACGATGAAAGTACTTATTTTGAATGGGATTTGAAAAATCAGAATAATGTACCTATAGCAAGTGGATTGTATTTGATACACGTGAAGTCTCCAAGATTGGGTGAAAAGGTGATTCGTTGGTACGGTATCATGCATGCTATTGACTTGGATTCATATTAAGGTTTAATAATTAAGATTGATTAAAATGAAATTGAATAAAACACATATAAAATCTGGTTTTTCTGCATTTGTTTTAGGATTAACGGCGTCAGTATCTTTCGCTGGTAATCCTGAAAGACAAGGACAAGCAGGTGCCATGCAATTGACCATAAATGGTTGGGCTCGTTCAAGTGGGCTAGGATGGGCTGCTGCCGGTGGTGTTAGTGGATCAGAATCTATGTTTATGAATGTGGGTGGTTTGGATCGTATGACAAACAAAACCGAACTAGTTTTCGCCCGTACTGAATGGTTAATGGGGTCTGGTATTGGAATAAATAATATTGGATTTGTAGTGAAAATGGGTGAAGACGGAACAGCTGGTACATTCGGTGTACAGGTTATGCAATTCGGAATTCAGCCAATTCAAATTACTACCGAAGATAATCCTTACGGTGGAATTGGAACTTACAGAGTAAATATGACCAATATTGGATTATCCTACGGTAAAAGCTTTAGTAATAGCATATCTGCAGGTTTTACGGCAAGAATGGTCAGCGAAGGTATTCCTGATGCCAGTGCATCTGGTATTGCCTTAGATGCAGGTGTACAATATTCGACTACCTTGTTTGCAAATGCTTCCAAATTAAAGAGAAACGACTTCAAATTTGGTGTGTCAGTAAAAAACATTGGTCCGGATTTGAGTTATAGCGGAGATGGTTTAAGTTACAAAGCTACTCTTCAAAATGGTACATACGAGAAGACTATGCAAGTTAAAACTGATGTCATTAAGTTACCGGCTTTGTTAAACATTGCTGCTTCTTATGATATACGTTTAGATAAAGTACCAAGCCTTTATGATAATAGATTAACAGTAGGTTTTGCGTTTACCAATCACTCTTTTACAACTAACCAAACAACAGTATCATTGGAATATGCGTATAAGGATATGATAATGTTGCGTGGAGGTTACTGTTATCAAGAGGGTATCTTCAATGAAGAAACTCGTCCTTCTGCATTTACAGGTCCATTCGCTGGTCTTAGTTATGATTGGCACGGTAAAGAAGGAAACGTAGTTTCTTTAGATTATAGTTACCGCGCTACAAACCCATTCAACGGAGTACATTCCTTTGGAATTCGTATTGGTTTGGGTTCAGAAGATTAATAATTTTTCATATATTTGAATATGTTGCATCAGCAGAAATTGTTGGTGCAACTTTTTTTTACATTAAACCCAAGGAATTAAAAGTTTTGTTATGAGTGACGTACAATATTTTACAAAAGAAGGATTAGATAATTTAAAGGCCGAATTAAGCAATTTAAAGCACGTTGAACGCCCTAAAATCATTCAAGCCATTGCTGAGGCAAGAGACAAAGGTGATCTATCAGAGAATGCGGAGTATGATGCTGCCAAAGAGGCGCAAGGACATTTAGAGGACAAGATTGCTCAGATGGAGCATTTACTTGCAAATGCTAGAGTAATAGATAGTTCTCAATTAAATACTGATAAGGTTAGCATACTCTGTAAAGTAAAAGTTAAAAACCATAATGTTGGAAAAGAAGCAGTGTATCAATTAGTATCAGAAACAGAAGCAAATTTGAAAGAAAACAAAATTTCCGTTAAGAGTGCCATTGGTTCTGGGTTATTGGGAAAAGCCAAGGGTGATGTTGTTGAAATTCAAGTTCCTGCAGGAATTGTGAAATTGGAAATTCTAGATATTTCAATTTAAGCGCATAATGAATTCCATCTTCTCAAAAATTGTAAAGGGTGAAATACCCTGTCATAAAATTCATGAAGATGAAAAACATTTGGCATTTCTTGATGTAATGCCATTGGTTACTGGTCATGTCTTATGTATTCCAAAGAAAGAAGTTGATTATATTTTTGATTTGGAATCTAATGAACTTGCTGATCTTTGGAAATTTTCTCAAATAGTGGCGCATGCATTGGGTAAAGCAGTTCCTTGTAAAAGAGTGGGAACCGCAGTAATTGGATTAGAAGTGCCTCATGCACATATTCACCTTGTACCTCTTCAAATGGTTGGAGATATTAATTTTTCACAAGAGAAAATGAAACCTAGCCAGGAGGAGTTGCAATCTACAGCTCAACTAATTCGCAAGTGGTTGTAATCACAATAATGTGATTACGCTAAACCAGTATATTGATCCTAACGTAAAATGAAATTCTCAGGAATTGTTGGACATAAACTTTTAATTGAGAAACTTCGTCAGAATGTTGATTCGGGTAGAATTCCACATGCACAACTTTTTCTAGGCAAATCAGGATATGGCGGATTGCCATTGGCCGTAGCATATGCCCAATATATTTCCTGCAAAAACAGGTCAAATGGTGATTCTTGTGGTGATTGTAGTTCTTGTAAAAAATATGAAACATTAACCCACCCAGATCTGCACTTCAGCTTTCCATTTTCATCGGATAAAGGTAAAGTAGCTTCTGAAAACATGGAAACTTGGCGTAAATCTTTTAGGTCAAATCCATATATAGACTACAATACTTGGATGAGAGATTTAGGCGCTGAGAAAAAGCAAGGAAACATCCCAATTGCAGAGTGTCGAGAAATCATTAAAAGTCTATCGTTGATGTCGTTTGAATCAGAATATAAAGTTCTGATATTATGGCTGCCAGAATATCTTGGGGACGTTGGAAATACCTTATTAAAAATTATAGAAGAGCCTCCTGTAAATACTTTGTTTTTATTGGTCGCGGAGAGTTCTGAAAAAGTATTGGGCACAATTTTATCTCGAACGCAATCAGTGAGAATTCCCCCCATTGATTCAACAGAATTGAAAGATTTTCTAAAGTTGAATTTTGAACTGAACGAGGAAAATGCATCGAGAGTTTCAACTATGTCACAAGGTGATTTTATTGAAGCACTGGGTTTAATGCAAGGCATAGAAAGTCCATATTTTGAGCTCTGGCGGAATTGGATGGGTATGTGTTACCGGGCAAAACCTGCTGAAGTGAATGCTTGGACCGATGATTTGAGTACTTTAGGTAAGGAAGGTATAAAAGCATTTTTATCTTATGGTCTTACAATTATGCGTTCAGTTTTAGTTGTAGCTCACACTCCAGAACTAAACACTTGGTCAGGTAGAGAAGGAGATTTTGTTGAGAGTTTCAGAAAATTGGAATTCAGTTTGGAACAAATTGAGGGATTGGTTCATGTATTAGAACAATGTTTATTTGAAATAGAAAGAAACGCACATTTAAAAGCACTTTTTACAGATGCGACCTTTAAAATAGCTCGTATCATGATGATTAAAAAAAATTAAATAACCTCAGACAACCTTTAGATGTTTAAATGCATCTTTTAGGAAATTTGGGGTATGAATTCAACAAATGTCATTGAGCACAGAACATGAATTAGAGTTGATTAAAGCATGTATCGATGGTAATTCATCGGCACAAAATAAACTCTATCAATTATTTTCTGGCAAGCTCTTTGCAATTTGCAGCCGTTATTCATCCTCCGAAGAACAAGCAAAAGATATGTTTCAGGATTCTTTCATACGGATTTTTCAAAAGCTGCCTGATTTTAGGTTTGAGGGCTCTTTCGAGGGATGGATGAAAAGAATTACGGTAAATCAATGCTTAGATAACATAAGAAGGGATAAATCTAATTTATTTGATGATTTGGAACAATTAGAAGTAATAGATATTCAAACGAATTCCGCTGTCGAAGATCTTCAAATTAAGGATTTGATTCAATTACTATCAAAATTACCACAAGGGTATAGAACTGTTTTTAATTTATATGCGATTGAAGGATATTCCCATCAGGAAATAGCAGTTGCACTTAATATTACTGAGAGTACGAGTAAAACTCAACTCTTCAAAGCTAGAAAATGGCTACAACAACGATTGAAAAATGACTGAAAATTTTGAACATATTGATGAACTATTTCGGTCAAAATTGAGTGATGCTCAAATTGAAGCCCCATCAGGTGCCTTTGAAGCCATTCAAAATCAGGTATCAATAAATGCCACTCATCAGGGCACTGCACAGTCCACATCGACTATTTTTAGCTCAACCGTTGGTTTGAAAATTGCTGGTATTATTGGTGTGGTTGGACTTTCAATTGGAGCTGCAATTTGGATAGGTGCGGACGTTGAAAAACAGGTCGAAACATCCCCCGAAAAGAAGCAAGAGATTCAATTGATAGCGGTTCCTGAAGATAGGATGGACAGTGTTGCATCCCAAAAGAATACTGTTAAAAATAGGGTGCAGACTACTGTAGTCGACCTAGGGAATTCTGCAGAAGAAGTATTGCTAGAAGATATTGAAGAGCAAGGAATGACTTTTGATTTACCTGTAAAAGTTGATTTTCCCGATCAATCAAGGAATAACTACACCGAAAGTCGGAATTATGTCAAAAATGACCCTGATGAAGAATTGGAAGAGCGGATTCAAATCGAGCAATCAAGAATAGATTTGGGTTCAAATGAAGATGTAAAACCAAACGTATTTACTCCCAATGGGGATGGAATAAACGACTCATTTTTTGTGGAGTTGAAATCGGCAGATTTTATAGAATTGGTTGTGCTAAATCGCGCCGGGATGAAGGTTTTCGGTACGACTGACAAAAACCGGAAGTGGGCTGGAGATCACTTAGGAATACCCTGCTCAAAAGGAGTTTACAGTGTCATATTAAAAACAAGAAATAAATTGACAAGCGAAATTTCGGCAGAGCAATGGGTTCTAAATTTAATAAAAGAATAACATGAAAATGATTAAATATAATAAAACAAACGACGGTTGGGCCTTGGGTTTCCGGCGCAAATCGTTTATTTTTGACTTTTTAGAAGAAAAACGTTCAATTATGAAAGGATTTTCCAAGAATCTGAAAGGCATGCTGTCAATATTGGTATTGACGGTTTTTTCTGCTTTTCAACTTAAAGCTCAAACGTGTAACATAACATTTGACGGTAGTTTATGTGTGGGTGCTCCTATTACCTTTTTAGGTAGTGCGCAAGGTAGTAATCACAAATGGACATTCACAGATGGGGGTACAGATTACACCAACAACGGTCCTCAGAATGCGACTTTTGCATTTGCTAAAGCAGGAAATGCAAAAGCGACTTATGTGACAACGTTGAGCAATGGTCAACAATGTACGAGTACATTGAATTTGGTTATCAAAGAGAAACCAAAAATCAAAATGAGTATTGTTACCATGGATAGTCAATGTTTTCAGAACAATTTGTTCTGTTTCATTGATTCTACAGAAACACCATCTGGTTCACCAGTTGTTAGAACTCAATATTTAGTTTCAGACGGACAATTATTTGATTATGATTATCCGCCTTCAGTATTGCCAAATCAAATTTGTTTTTCAATTAAAGATGTTAGAGGAGGGCCTTTTGATCTCTTTATTGAGGCAATTGATAAAAACGGTTGTACCGATACTCAAAACTTAGTTGGAGCTGTTTTTGTAAGAGAAAAAATAGGTGCGGCATTTACCAGTAATAAACCGATTCAATGTGACTCGGTTTTGGCAACTGTTAAAAACGTTTCAAGAATCGGTGTTAATGCCGTTGATACTGTTTGGTGGTATTGGGGAGATGGAACTGTTTGGATGGAAAGTGATCCAAACATTACCTCCAAGACTTGGGGGCCCGATTTGAAGAAATGGTTTTACGGTCAAGGAGTTTATAATTCAAAATTGATTATCCGCACAAAAGATGGTTGTATTGATTCATTTACAATGCAGGCAACAGCGACAGTATTTGCATCAAATGTAATCATCTTAGCAAGTAAGGACAGTACTTGTATATCTGAGCCTACTATTGATTTCAGAACCAATATTGTTCCTTCAGGAGCAAGTGGATTGTTGTGGAATTTTGGAGACCCAAATTCAGGTCCTCAAAACTTCAATAATAGAACTTGGTCTCCAAGTCACGACTTTACAGGACTAGGTCCGTTTTTGGTGAAACTCCAATACAAGCACCCTATTTGCGGAGATCGTGAAGTTTATGATACAATAATAATTTTAGGCCCAAGTTCAACGATTGATATCGCGGGCGATCGTATTCCTGATTGGCAGGTGTATCAGTGTCCAAAGGATGTTATGGATACAGTTGGTTTTAGAAACTATTCTGTCTTTTACCATAATGATTTAGATTATACTGATGATGACAGTACTTTCTACAAAAATGGAACAACGGCATTAGGACATACTTTCCAGTGGAATAATGTCACAAAAAAACCAATTCAGATTTGGCAACCACCTTTACGAAAGGAGAGAAATTTCAGAGGGGATTCTACGGTATATGTACCTTCAGGAGGGGCAACTCCCGCTGGAGGAAATGACCCTTTGAAACGTGAAAAGACGTGTGTTGTGCGCTTATGGGATTTTGGAGATAATTTCGGTTCTAAGTGTACCACTGACGTTGTAAAGAATAAGAACGTAACAGTTAACTGCGCATTTTCACACGATTCTATTCCCTTCCATTATTACAGATCTTGGGATTTAATCATGTTGTCGGATTTCAAAAACAGTCCGATGGAAGATGCAATCTTTATTGACAGTAACGGATTGTGTAAGAGAGTACCTGTTTTTGCAGACTCAATGTTCTATGTTTATTTTGATTCATTAATGGCAATTCCTCCATATTGGAATGATACCTTTAAATTTGATCAAACTACGGGTAAATGGATAGGCAGATGGGAAAAAGACACTTTCAGTTATAATGCTTCTGGTGCTGCGGTAAAACCTATTTGGAGATTAGAAAAGAAAGTATTTGGTCCCGCTGAACGTTACATGGAAGATTATATCAAAGTTCGTTTAGGGGCTAATGATACCATTTATGTGGGTGCTAAGGGCTCAGAACAAATGATTGTGGGACCTACCGATACTTTATTGAAGCCCAAGCAAAACATAATAGTTAAGAGTAAAACCGATAGTTTTGAATTCCTTTTCACACTTTACTTAAAGAGAGATACCCTGCCAGGAAATTTGATGAAAATTAGATTGGCCAAAGGGGAGAAATTAAATGTAATTGATTCTTTCAAGCGCATACCTCAAGGAATACCAGGGTTTGACTACTTTATCAATTACAACAGATTCCGTGAATTGTATTATGCAAGAATACCTGCATGTAACCAGGTGAAATTAAATCACAGGGATACTTGCCATGTATTAAAGTGTGAAAGTGAAGCCGTTAAACAATTGGCATTGTTACATGCAAATGCCGGTGGTGTGGGTAGTGGTTTGATCAAAGATGCGGTAGAATGTCTTGGAGCTGCGAATCCAACATACGGTGTTACCTTTATTTTAAGTGATTTGAAACCTGGTTGTTCATTCTCTGAGGTTCAAATCAATTACGATACATTCTGTAATCCAAATGGATGGGTTCCATTGGCTGGATTGAATCCAGGTGGCCGTCCGTTGAATCCTCCGGCACCATGGTGGAATACGGCTTATAACTTAAGCGGCAGCGTGCCAAGCAGATTCTCTTGGCAATATCCTGCATCTGGTGTTTGTAATACAAAAACCCAGTGTGTAACTGTGGGTATTATCGTGGGTAACGGTATTCAAAAAGTTCCTGGTGCTACATTATGGACCAAGTGGAACGGAAATAATGGAAAACGTCCATTGTGTCAAGATACACATTACTACGATAAGTTTGCTTGTTTCCCATTGATTGATCCAGCTTCTGAAATAGTGAAGCCAACACCTGGGCCAAGCGGATTCCGTAAAATTTGTAAGTGGGATGAGATCATTGTTCGCGAGATCGCTGCAAATAAGACCAATACTCGTGATTTGAAATCTATGCGTTGGATGTTATCTACAGGTGACGCAGGTCCATATTATGCGAGAAGTTGGAACTCTTTTATTCAAGAAGATTATTTCCACTATCAGAGATATGTACCAGGAAAAGATAGTGCATATTTATACAACTATATAGTTCAAGTGCGCGGTAGAGAGAGACCATATCAAGGTGCTTGTTCAAATGATTGGTATGATGGTCAAGCAAAAGTTTATGACGGCCCTGATACCATCTTTACTTCTGAGATTAGAAAATATACCATTGCGGCAGACGTATCTAAAGTTTGGGATAATATTAAGAAAAAGTTAGAAGATAGAGGCTTCGATCCATTCGCAATGACGGATGCTGAAATTTTCAAGATGATTTGGAACAATAAAGGTACGATTGGTCAACCAAAAACCGGTGCATACGGTTGTATAGATACCACTGGTTTTGGTAAAGACATAAGATACTATTTTGTTCCAGATCCAGATTCAACGTTTGTATTGCATTGGAGAGATTCTACAATTACTCCTATTGACTCATGGACAAATCCTGCAAGTAAGCAAAAGATTGCTGCTTATAGATTTGTACCAGAGCATTCAGGTTTCCATATTATGAGTTTGAGTATGACTTCAAATAATGGAAAGTGTGAAGCTATTTGGGGTCAGCCAATTATCGTTGGATTTGCGATGATTCAAGATAAGTTCACGGATTCTATTGTTTGTCAAGATCAGGGTGAGAGCTTGGTGTTTGCTCCTGATTACCGCTACTTTAACGTAGACCCTCAGAACAATGGTCAGTGGGATTGGAATTATTATTGGAATCCGAATCCGACTGAAAACCCAACACAATATGACTATTGGAAAGATGCAAACCGTTACGGAAAAAATCTTGAAGCAAGAACACGTTGGGATTGGAGTAAGGCTGATGATGATACCAATAATAAAGTAACCATTTTTGGTGGCTCACCTTATGGTGGAACATCGGTAGGAACTACAAATAATCCTTATATACAATTGGGAGGCGGTAGTGATTTGTATTACAAGAATGATTCAGGAGTATATACTTTCAGAAATATAGCCGGTGACTCAACAGGTTGTAAGGATACCATGACTAAGCGTTTGTTCGTAACTCG
>ENA-UPTJ01000400-UPTJ01000400.1-marine-metagenome-genome-assembly--contig:-NODE-400-length-27738-cov-5.266662_pt1 | contig 27738 bp, 21 predicted proteins | sample MGYA00238168_ERZ767080 | MGnify/ENA primary metagenome ERZ767080 (study PRJEB28935, sample SAMN06266237) | marine metagenome | isolation source: Columbia River Estuary | place: USA:Columbia River Estuary... | reverse complement strand
CATGTTTGTAACAGGACCCAACGTAGTAAAAACCGTTACCCACGAAGAAGTTAGTTCTGAGGAATTGGGCGGTGCAGATGCACATGCTAACAAATCGGGAGTTACACATTATACAGCTTCTACCGATTTAGATGCGATTGAATTGTTGAAAAAACAATTGTCGTATTTGCCACAAAATTGCGAAGAAAGGGCTCCCATTCATCCTTATGAATCGAGCAATGAAAAGCGCGAGAAACTAGATGCTATCATTCCTGCAAATAACTTGCAACCCTATGATATGAAATCGGTGATTAGCGAAATTACAGATAAGGATAGCTTCCTTGAAGTTCATAAAGATTTTGCTCAAAATATTATTGTTGGCTTTGCTCGCTTGGCAGGAAAATCGATTGGAGTAGTAGCCAATAATCCTCAGCATTTAGCGGGCGTGTTAGATATTAATTCATCTACCAAAGCTGGCAGATTTGTTCGTTTTTGTGATTCCTTCAATATTCCATTGGTGGTGTTGGTAGATGTACCTGGCTTTCTTCCTGGCACCGATCAGGAGTGGAACGGAATTATTACGAATGGTGCAAAATTGCTTTATGCTTTCAGTGAAGCTACTGTGCCAAGAATTACAGTAATTACCAGAAAAGCCTACGGCGGTGCGTACGACGTAATGAACTCAAAACATATTGGTGCCGACATGAATTTTGCTTGGCCAACGGCCGAAATTGCAGTTATGGGTGCAAAAGGTGCTGCAGAAATAATTTTCAAAAAAGAAATTTCTGAAGCAAAAGACGCCAATGCCCAATGGAAAGAAAAAGAAGCCGAATACAATGAGAAATTTGCCAATCCATATATCGCTGCAGAACGCGGTTATATTGATGAAGTGATTATGCCTTCCGAAACTCGTGAAAAGCTTATCATTGCGCTAGAAATGCTTAAAAATAAAGTAGCCAAATTACCAAAGAAAAAACACGGAAATATCCCACTTTAAGAAAATTAAAAGTTAAAAGTCAAAAGCAAAAAAATGAATGTATTAATCTTAGGCTCGGGCGGCCGCGAGCACGCTTTCAGTTGGAAAATTGCACAAAGCAAAAAACTAAATAAATTGTATATCGCTCCGGGCAATGCTGGCACTTCGCAAATAGGAACCAACGTGGCAATTGCTGCTGATGATTTTCCTGCTATCAAAGCTTTAGTGCTGAAAGAAAATATTTCTTTGGTGATTGTTGGTCCGGAAGACCCTTTAGTAAAAGGAGTGCATGACTTTTTCTTGGCAGATGAACAACTAAAAAATGTTCCTGTTATTGGTCCGAAAAAAGACGGAGCTCAGTTAGAAGGTAGTAAAGAATTTTCTAAAAAATTCATGATAAAGCATGGTATTCCTACCGCCGCTTACGCCAGTTTCACTAAAGAACAATTGGAAGAAGGCTTGAAATACTTAGAAACGCAAAAACCACCATTTGTATTGAAAGCCGATGGATTGGCTGCTGGTAAAGGGGTGGTGATATTAGATAATGTGCAAGATGCTCAACGAGAATTGACGGATATGTTGGCGCATGCGAAATTCGGACAAGCCAGTAGCAAGGTAGTTATAGAGCAATTCTTAAAAGGTATTGAACTTTCTGTTTTCGTTCTTACCGATGGCAATGGCTATGTTATTTTGCCAGAAGCTAAAGATTACAAAAGAATTGGTGAAGGCGATACAGGCTTAAACACTGGTGGAATGGGCGCTATCTCACCAGTACCTTTCGCCAAAGGGGATTTTCTTAAAAAAGTAGAAGAAAGAGTCGTTAAACCCACCATTGCCGGATTGAAAAAAGAAGGCATCGACTACAAAGGTTTTATATTTATAGGTTTAATGAACGATGGCGGCGATCCACAAGTGATTGAATACAATGTGCGCATGGGCGACCCAGAAACAGAAGTAGTGATGCCGCGCATAAAAAGCGATGTTCTCGAACTTTTTGAAGCCGTGGGAAATGGTACTTTATCTGAAAAGACTATAGAATTAGATGATAGAACCTGCGTTACCGTAATGTTGGTAGCGGGTGGATATCCTGGTGACTACGAAAAAGGCAAAGTTATGACTGGCTTCGAGACATGCGAAGGAAGTATTCTGTTTCATGCAGGAACAAAATCATTGGCTGATACCATCGTGACCAACGGCGGTAGAGTTTTAGCTGTTTCATCGATTGCGTCTACTATGAACGATGCCTTAGCAGCTAGCTTTGCCAATGCAGAGAAAATCAAATTTGAAGGAAAATACTACAGAAGAGATATTGGCTTTGATTTAAAATAATTGTAGTGTCTGTCCGTCAGCTGACGGACTATAACCCAATAAAAAAGCCCCAATGAAAAATCATTGGGGCTTTTTTTAAATGCGGTTATATCTTATTTCTTCGACTCCTTCGCCAAAACGCCAGTCCAATATAAAAACAAAGCACTAATGGTTAAACTAAAGAACCATGTTGCTCCATTTCCAATAATAGGAAGGATTTCAAAGGTTGCGTAGAAAAAATCTTGAAGAGATGCGAAGAATGAATTTAAACTCATAACTGTAAATTTATAGCGTAAAGATATAAATTCTATTCAAAAGTGAAAAGGTAAAATTCAAAAGTTTTAGCTTATTTTGCGACATGTTTCTCAACGCGCTAAAAAACAACGACTTCTTATCGTATTTCTTTTATCTTCTTCTAGCGGTTGGTTTTGGAATTTCTGTGTTTCAGTGCGACATTTTACCAAGTGACTGGACTTTTATCGATTTAGTTCAACTTTTAGGCGCACGATGGATTTATCAATTGCTATTTCTTATTCTTTGGCTCATATCTGTTTTTTGGGTAAATCGGTTGATGGTAAAATACAAGATTTTGGATTTGAAGGGCGGACTCCCCATATTTCTATATCTCATTTTTAGCTTCGCGTTTTGGCAGACAAGTATAAGTTTAGATATTCTACTTTCAATATTGTTTTTGTTTTTTCTATTGGAACAATTGATGATCATTTATCAAAATCAGGGTCGACTTTACCAATCAATGAATATTGGATTGCTCTTTGGATTTGCGGCTTTTTTCTATTTCCCTTTACTGTTGATTTTTCCTTGGGCAATTTTTGCCTTAAGTGTATACAAAACGCTTAAATGGCGTGATTATGTTTTCCCGATATTTGGAGCTGCCGTTCCCTTCTATTTATACTCTTGTTTTCAGTTCTTCAATAATTTGCCCAACAAATTAATCAATCAAAACAATATTGCGTTTGAGATACCAAATGCACTTGGTAAACTCTTTCAGCACTCTTATTTATTCGTTTTCATCGCGTCCATTTTGCTGTTAGTGATATTCAATTCCTATGTAAAAAAACGAACACAAACTTTAAAAAACAGAGTGTTTTACGATGTACTTCTATTGTTATTTGTTGGCATAATTGTTCTTTCTTTCTTTGGAGCAAATTCGTTTGCCGAACTATCATTTTTTATATTTCCATTGTGCTTTTTAGGTGCGATGTATTTTGATGCTTACAAAAGAAAATGGTTTTTCGATGTTTTAGTAATTGCGTTTTTTGTACTCTATTTCTTGGGCAAATAAAACTATTACTCTGTTTTCCGAAAAAAATAAATCGCGCTGCAGCTAGGATTCGATAGTTAATGATGAATTATTGAGAAAATAGTATTGAATCAAATCATTTAAGAATGGCTGTTGCTATCTATTAATCAAGCTTTTTTAATGTGCCCACTTTGCCTTCAAATACGAATGGGTCGCCCAATGGTACAATAGTAAAAGTATATTCAATATTCTTTTTCAAAACAGTACCAAACTCTTCGTTGTATTGTTTATCAATAGAGAAAACAAGTTCATTGCTAGCAGTATTGATGCCCCAATCTCCCCTCTCGCCTAGCATATATTGCGATGTCATTATCGATAAATCAGCACGGTAAATATACATTGCAGCCGACAAATAAATTTTGTGCACGGTATCGTTCACCGTTAACGCATAGCTTCCTGTATACTGTGCTTTTCCATCTTCATCTGCACCATAGTAAATACCTTCATCACAGTGGAAATATGGAAACAAATCTGAATTAATGACGATAGAATTTTTTCCTTTGAAATAGCTAGAACGCACAATTTTACCAACGTGAATAACATGAGCGCAAGCATGAGGCAAAAGAGGATTGCTATTGGTATCGGTCACAAAATAAATACTTTCAATACTGTCTTTCTTTATCTGTGCAATCGCCATTTTGAAAGTGTACTTTTTGTCGGCACTGTAACTAATAAATCTCTTCGACGAAAATTTTTTTCCTTTAGCCGCATAATACAATTTGCCAGCTCGGGCATCATTGCTATCGAATACTTTTCCTGTTATCACTAGGTTTTGCGCACAAACAAAAACAGCGGTGAAAGCAAGAAAAATAAGTAGTAAAAACTTAATCATAAAAATAAATTGCAGGGGAAATTACAAATAAAAATGCAATTGAATTTTGGTGATGGAGCGCAAGCAAAATAAAGCATTTTTTTCAAAATTTGGGACAGCAACCCGGCCTTCTAAAAATATAAGTAGCTGTCCCAAATAATATTTACAAAAGAAAACCACTACAAATTGTGGTATTCACCATTGAATTGAGCGAACCAATCATTGGGTGAAGGATGCGTTTGTTTCCAAGGTAAATCTTTAACACCATAAGCTTCTAAAATTGCAAAAGCGTGATCTAGGCAATTGTTTCCAATACCATCATAACCGCGCATAGAAGTGTCACGTGCAGTAGCAATGGCAGCTTCAGGATTGCAGTTGCGAACCGTAGCTACTTTGTAGCCATCATAATTTCTGCTCGCCATCTCTTTAAACATTTCAATATCGGTTCTAAATCTCTTCCACCAAAAGCCAATATCACCTCCAGCAGGAACATGATATTCTCCTTTAAAATTTTCTGTAGAACCGCAAACAGCATCAAGATCATTTGGTCCGTTTTGCACTGCGAATCCCCAACCAACGTGTCCGGCACACCCAGTTGGTAAAGGTGCACCATCCTTTCTTAAAAAGACATATACAAAGCCTTTCGTCATAAAATTAGATTAAAATAAATGCCTACTCTAGTTAAGTTTTCGGCTGCCCTTAGGTTATTGGTTTGAAGATAAAATTTTTAATGTTTGGGTGGTGTAAATAAATTGAAGCAGTCGGTTTTATTTTGAAATAACAGAGCGATAGTTCCTTCGTGCTTCAGGATGACAGTTATTATTCTACACTTGAAAAAAATCACCAAGATTAACGAGTATGAGTAAATATTGTGCGCTAGCCCCAAGCCAAAATACGGGCGTGCGGACAGGCTGTGAACCAAATATTAATTATGATAAAAGGAGTCCGTCAGCTGTCGGATTCAGAGGGCGGGTTAATGCATTCGTCGGCACACGACCAGGTCTTCTGGCGGAAGCTTTTTTGTCCCGAAAATCGGGATCATGCGTTTTCAGAAAAGAAGAATAAAAAGAGCGTTGCAAACGCCAACACAATAAGCAGAATATTTACGATGATAAAAGGCCTAAAAGCGCCTCTGATAAAGCAGGTGACGCACCACCCTCTATTTCTTCAAAATCGATATTTAAGAACGATGGGGTTTCCCAATTTTTCTTAGCAGCTTTTTCAACTTCCTGTTGCTTCATTTTAAAACTTATATATAACTATTGATTTTAAAAACTCATCACTACCATAATGGGGCAAAAAATTTTTTGCCCCTACAAAAGCTCTAACCTAACCACCGATTCCGTATGATGCGTATGCGGAAACATATCGACAGCCTGCGCTTTAGTGACTTTATACTTACCACTCATTAACTGTAAATCTCTTGCTTGTGTTGCTGCATTACAACTTACATAAACTACCACTTTAGGTTCTGCTTCGAGGATGCGGTTAATTACATCTTCGTGCATACCTGCGCGAGGTGGATCGGTGATGATGATATCTGGTTTACCGTGTTCGGCGATGAATGAAGAAGTAAGCACATCTTTCATATCTCCTGCAAAGAAAATGGTGTTGTTGATGCCGTTGATTTGAGAATTTACCACAGCATCTTCAATAGCTTCTGGAACGTATTCTACGCCTACTACTTTTTTGGCTTGATGCGCTACGAAATTGGCAATGGTGCCGGTACCAGTATATAAATCGTAAACGATATCGTCTTTCTGAATACCTGCATAATCACGTGTTATTTTGTACAATTCTAAAGCTTGTTTAGAGTTGGTTTGAAAGAAAGATTTGGGTCCGATTTTAAATTTAATGCCTTCAAAATCTTCAATGATATGATCTTTGCCGCTGAAACAAATCACCTCTTGATCACCAATGCTGTCGTTGCCCTTTTGGTTGATGGCATACATCAACGAAGTGATTTCGGGAAAAGTAGTTTTTAAGAATTGTAGAATCTTTTCAATCTTCTCTCCATCGTTCTCGAAGAAGGTAACAATCACCATCAACTCACCTATCATGGTATTGCGAATGATTAGGGTGCGCAACAAACCTTCTTGCACACGAATATTGAAAAAAGAGTAATTGTTATCTACCGCAAATTTGCGAATGGCGTTGCGAATTTTGTTGGAAGGATCGGGTTGCAACCAACACTTGTTAATGTCCACTACTTTATCGAATCGTCCGGGAACATGAAAGCCCAATCCGCGCAATTCACCTTGATCTTCTACATTCATATCGCGACTATCCAACCAGCGTAAATGACTAAAAGTATATTCTAATTTATTTCTGTAAAATTCGGTTTCTGGCGCAGCTAAAATTGGTGTGATTTCAGGCAAGGTCACTTTACCAATTCGAGTAAGCTGATCAATCACCTGTTGCTGTTTAAACTGCAATTGATACTCATAGCCCATGTGCTGCCATTTACAACCACCACAAGTTCCAAAATATTCGCAAAAAGCATCAACACGCTTTGGAGAAAGAGAATGCGTTTTAATGATTCTTCCTTCCATGAAAGCTTTTTTCTTTTTGGTCACTTGAATATCTACCACATCGCCAGGTGCGCCACCGCTAATGAATAATGCAAGTTCGTTTAACTTCGCGAAAGTATTGCCTTTGTCGGCGATATCTAGAATGGTAATATTTTCTAGAATAGGATAATTGTTTCTTCTTGGTTTTGCCATGGCGCAAAAATAGAGTTTAATGTTCAATGTTCAATGTTCAAAGTCTAATGTTAGTTTAAAACAATTTACTTAACTTCAAACCCAATATGTTCGCATTGAACATTAAACATTGAACTTGGAAGTATGAACATCAACGTTACCGTTTCGGTGCAAGGAAAAGTGCAAGGTGTAGGTTATCGCAATTTTGTGATGATGGCAGCCAACATTAGCAATATAAAAGGCTGGGTGCGCAACGAAATGGATGGAACCGTTACCGCAGAATTTGAAGGCACGCAAGCTTTGGTTGATGAGATGATTGAAAAATGTTACCAAGGTTCTATGTTTTCTAGAGTGGATAAAATAGATGTTCGTCAGGGAGAAATTAAAAACTTTAAACACTTCGAGATTATTCGTTTGTAAATGAAAGAAGCCGTTTTATATACTTTCTTACTTCTCTCTTCTACCCTATTGTCTCAAGATTCACTACGTTTGAAACGCAGAATTAGCGATGATATTTTTCCTAAATCTGTTGTGCACAGTGGTGATGGTTTATTTGCCGCACAAAACAAAAACGCACACAGCATTAATTTTTTCAATCGAAATTACGAAACAGTTGGTGTTGTTTACGACGATATCGATTTATCGAAATTTGATACCGCTTACCATTCTATCATGACGTGGGGAGCACCGGAAGAAGGAACCTTTAGCGATTTTGGAAAATACTATTGGGTAAGCAATTTTAAGATGGAAGGTGGTAATTTTAAAAATGCGCCCTGCGAAAGTTGCAGCGGCAAAAACTACGACCATAGTTTTGTGTACAAAATAAACACCTGGAATTTCAAGATAGAAAAAGTGGTGGAAGTGGGTTCGGGCAGCAAAGCCATTGTGGCCAACGATGCGCTAAAAATGATAGCTGTGGCCAATTACAGCAGCGGAGACATTCACATTATTAGCAGTAAAACAAACAAAGTGATTAAACAATTGAATGTAGGTAAATACCCAAGTGCTATTGCCTATCATCAAAATAAAAAACAAATTTATGTGGCCTTGGCAGGCGAAAAAAACATTGCAGTGATCAATATAAAAAACTGGCAAATTTCCTTCATAGAAAATGTTGGGTACTCTATTAACGATTTGTGTTTAGATGAGAAAAAAAACACGATGTACGCATCGTTAAAAGAAGATGGAAAAGTGGCGAAAATAAATCTGAACAACAACGCTACTCAATATGCAAAAACAGGAAGAGAGCCAAGAACAATAGCACTTAGCAGTGATGGCAAATATTTATATGTGGTGAACTACGCCGATAATTCTGCCGTAAAAATTAAAACCGACAGTATGCTACTTAAACAAAAAGTGCGCACTGCAAAACAACCTGTGGGCATAAGCATCGACGAAAAAAAGGGCGACATTTGGGTGGCCTGCATCAGCGGAGAAATAGATGTTTTTGGTGATAAGAGTTTACTTAAAAAAAGTGCTTACGATAAATACATTGCAAGCTTAATGAGCAAACCTTCTGAGAAAGAAACTACCGTTTATTTACCTGAAATTAAAGAAGAAATTGTAGTAGAAAAAAAGCAAGTGATTGCCCCCAAAAAGAAAACAGAAACAAGCAAAAGTGACGCATGGATTGCTGTTGCCGGCACCTTTAGAGAAAAAGAAAATGCGAAAAATTTACAAGAACAGTTGATGCAAAAAGGCTATATTTCTGAAGTGTTGGAAAGAGACAACGGCATGTACATGGTAACTTACGGAAGCGCTATAAACCGCAAAGAAATTGATGATTTAGCAGAAGAAGTAAAAAGCGATGGCATGCAAGTAATCATCACCCGACGATAAAAAAACAAGTATGGAAACAACAGAAATAATAGGTTACGTAGCCATGCTTTGTGTGACCATCTCCTCATCACTTAAAAACATCAAAAAATTGCGCTATTGGAATTTAGCAGGGGATCTTCTCTTGGCAGTTTAAGGCATCATCATTAGCAGTTGGCCCGTAGTTATTTTAAATGTTTTTCTATCTGCAGTGAACATTTACCATCTATTTATTGCGAAAGAAAATTCTATAAAGGCTTAAGGGGTAAAACCAACACTCTAGTATCAGGAAAATGGGTAGAAAAATATCCTAAGCCGCCTTGTACGTTTGTTGGATAATTAATGGGTTCACCGAAAATCAAGCCTAAAATATTCGTACTTACTTTTTGTCGCAGCGACAAATAGCGATAATAACCTTCACTAATATTTGACAAAGAAACCACCATAGTATCTTGAGCATAGTGTGGCTCATAGTAAGACAAATCTACAGATCCTTCAAAAGTTTTACCATTAAAATTTATATCGGGAAATATCACGTTGGCGGCCAGTTCATCTCCACTTGATAAGAAGGTAGATATATCTACATTATCTGGATCAATTACTTTAGAATTTTTATGATACACGTTGATCATGTAGTAATTGTTAGAAGAAGGATCGGTAAATTTATATTTAAACTTCAATGCCTTGTTTTCATATTTAAAAGAAGCCTCCTCAAAGGCCACTTTCTCTTGCATAGTTTCAGTAGCGGTTATTTCTAAATTGTGATCTTTATCTATAGCATGTATAGTATAAGGCATTTCACTGTATTGCGGAGTAGAAACGCTTGTATACATACCTGGAGCCAGCATAAACAACGTATCAATAGTGCTGCCGTACGACACTGTTACTATAGCGTCACTCACCAACAACTTTTCCATTAAATCATTGGTGATACTAGCATTTGCAGTATCTGAGTAACCATCACTTAAAATCGAGAAACTTCGTGTAAGCGAAACGAGCATGATAGAATTGGGAATTACCTGACTATTGACTACGAGTTTCTCAGAAAAACCATCAACCTTTATTTCCTTATCCTCTGGCACACAAGCAAAGAGTGAACAAATAACTAAGAGTATTACAACAATATTTTTCATGACTTAAAAATTAAAATTCAAAATTATAGGCTACTGATGGAATAAAACCGAAAATACCGCGCTGCATGTATTTTTTACCAGTATCATCAGCCTTAAAATATATTTGATAAGGAGTAATGCTGTTGTACACATTGTAGGCACCAATTTGCCATTCACCTTTCCAGCGGTGTTTGTTTTTGCACTTAATAGTAAGGTTAACATCTAAACGATGATTTGGCGACATAGACACTGCATTTCTGCTGGTGTACACTGGCATTAACTCAATGCCAGTTAAACTACTATTCAACATAGGATAGGCTCCAACTTGGGGCGTAAAACGCGCACCCGACATATACACCCAAACTGCAGACAAACTAACTCTTTTGGTGATTTTATAATTGGCTACAATACTCAAATTGTGTCTTCTATCGTATTTTGCTGGAAACAATTTACCTTCATTCAATCCATCAAACTGTCTGTTGGTCCACGACAAAGTATAACCTATCCAACCCGTTAATCTACCCTCATCTCTTTTCAACAAAAACTCAGCACCGTAGGCAGTGCCCTTTCCCTGCAACAATTCATTCTCAAAATTATTGTTGAGCACTAAATTTGCTCCTTCTTTGTATTCCACCAAATTTTGCATCCATTTGTAATAAGATTCTACAGTGATACTGGTAGCAATTTTAGGAAACATACGTGAGTAACCCACTGCAAGTTGATCGGAAACCTGAGGTTTCATTTTAGCAGTAACAGGATACCACAAATCGGTAGGCATTGCAACAGAAGAACTAGATACCAAATGCATGTACTGACCCATTCGCGAATATCCACCTTTAAAAATATCGTTTTTAGTCAATTCGTATTTAACACCCAAACGAGGTTCAAGTAGCATATAATTTTTGCCAGTTACAGTTGAACCCGAAATACGTATACCTGGTGCCACCTCCCATTTCTCGCTTAACTTATAATCAGCATGTCCATAAAGAGCATACTCTAAAGCCAATAAAGTAGGAGGTTTAGCGCTCTTTAAAAAATCACTTATTTCACCTTTGGTGCTAATGATATTTGGACGAAATACATGCTGAATAGCTTGTGCACCAAACTTAAATTTTGTGCGGTAAGAATGATCTAAGGTGAAGTCGGCCTTAACCCCATAATCATTCACCTTTGAAGAAATATAAATTGCATTTGAATTGAACTCACCATTAATATTATAAGAGAAATTAGTGTTGATCAATGAAATATTAGAGAATAAATTATTCTTATAAGTGTGATTCCAGCGCAAGGTATTGGTGTAATTACCCAAAACAAATCCGAATTTAAAAGGCCCTTCGTCAACTGATTCAGAGACCTTCAAAACATCATCGCCTAAATACGAACTGTAATACAAATGATCTTTAGCGCCTAACTTAACATTTAATTTCGCATTCAAATCGTAGAAATAATAAGGTAAAGTAATATCTACAGCTTTAAAAAGACGATCAACATAAGTTCTTCTGCCAGAAATCATAAAAGAAGCTTTGTTCTTCCACAGCGGAGCTTGCACTGTGAGTCGTGATGACAACAAACCAACACCTCCAGCAATGTTGAATTTGTTCATGTTTCCTTCATTCATCCTTATATCTAAAACCGAGGAGAGACGACCACCATAATTGGCAGGAAACGGACCTTTCAACAAGGTAATATCTTTGATGGCATCGGAATTAAAAACGGAGAAGAAACCCAACAAGTGACTAATATTGTACACCACAGCCTCATCTAAAATAATTAGATTTTGGTCGGCATCACCACCACGCACAAACATACGCGCTTGTCCCTCTCCGCCAGCCTGCACACCAGGCAATAATTGAGCAATTTTAATGATATCACTTTCGCCAGCAATGAGCGGTATATTCTTTAAATCTTTCATCGGTAATTTAATGGTACCCATTTGATTCGATTTATGAATTTCTTCCAAAGAAGAACGCTTTCTTTTTACCGCTACTTCGTTTAAAGTAGCAGCCTGCTTGCTGATTTTTATGTGTAGTGGTGTGCCGAAGTTGGCCGGACTCACAGTAACCAACTTTTCTGAATAACCAATATTACTAATGGTAAGCTGAAAAGTATCGTTGGGCAAAATCAAAGAGAAATAGCCGTACTGATTGGTAGTTGTACCATAAGGTTTTCCATTCACATAAACCGATGCATAGATGATAGCCTCACCACTTTCTGCGTCGCTAACAGTACCACTTATTTTCATGGTTTGGGCGAATGCAAATTGAAAACTAAAAAGAGACAATAGGAATAAAAAATAATTTCTGTTCATGAAAAATATAGTATTGTTTGTTGTAAGATGCAATTGTATTAAAAAAGTTACAAACTGGAAATAATTATTTTAAGGATGGTAAATAGTACTCCCCAAACATCTGCGCTAATTGATCCTATTCATCAATCACTTCAAACTAAAGTAAGGTAAAGATTTTTGAATAATATGTCCTATCTTTAAACCATGCAAGAAAAATTGCTATTGGAAAAATACCGGCTGAACACCGCTATTTCCGAGTTGATTGCGAAACTTAAAAAAGAAAACTCCTCCCCCATAAAATTATCGGGGGCCAAAGGTTCCTTGCCAGCACTCATCGCCACAGGTGTTTGGAACAAGCATCACTCACCGCATATTTTTTTATTAAACGACAACGAAGAAGCGGCTTATTTCTACAATGATTTACAACAGTTCATCGCAAAAGAAGATGTACTTTTTTTTCCTGCTTCTTTTAGAAATCCATACGAGCCCGAAGAAATTCAAAATGCTAATGTTTTAACACGCACCGAAATTTTATCTGATTTAGCTTCGCACAAAAATAAATTCATTGTTAGCTACCCCGAGGCCATTGCCGAAAAAGTGGTGAGCGAAAAAGTGTTTCATCAGCATTCTTTGCAAATTAAAAAGGGAGAAACGCTCTCTGTTGATTTTGTAATTGATATGTTGTTTGAATATCATTTTACAAGAACTGATTTTGTGGCTGAGCCCGGACAATTCGCTGTGCGCGGAGGTATCATCGATATTTTTTCTTTCTCCAACGATTATCCTTTTCGTGTAGAATTTTTTGGCGATGAAGTAGAAACCATTCGCTCTTTCGATCCATCTACACAATTATCGGTTGATCCATTAGATCACATCACAGTGGTGCCCGATATGATTTTACAAGAAGGAATTTCACAGCGTGAATCACTATTGGCTTTCCTCGGAAAACAAAGCGTGCTGTGGATTGCCAATTCGACTTTGTTTATTGAGCAAGTTGATAAAGCTTTCAAAAAAACCGAAAGATTGTTTGAAAAATCGGGAACATCAACACTTAAAAAAGCGACTCCCGAAGAATTGTTTTTAACTGAAACTGCTTTCATTCAAGAACTCAAAAATCATCCTATCATCTTCTTAGAAAATAGTAGCGATGATGTAAAAATTAGTTCTTCTCCGCAACCCAACTTCAACAAAAATTTCGATTTGTTGTTGCAACATTTGCACGAATATCAAGAGAAGAATTACGAAATATTTTTGGTGAGTGATTCTCAAAAAGAATTAATCCGTCTCAAAGATATCGTCGATCACCATCCGCAAGCTACTCCGCTGAAATACGAGATGATGTTGTTGGCTTTGCACGAAGGTTTTATCGATCACGATTTAAAAATTTTAGTCTACACCGATCACCAAATTTTCAATCGTTACCACCGCTTCAAATTAAAAGAGCGCTACAAAAAAAGTAAACAAACTATTACTATAAAAGAACTCACTGGCTTACACAAAGGTGATTATGTTGTTCATAGTGATTATGGCATTGGTTTGTTCGATGGATTAGAAACTATTGAGAACGATGGCAAGAAACACGAAGCCGTTCGAATCCTTTACAAAGACAGCGATTTGCTGTATGTAAACATTCAATCGCTGCACAAAATTTCTCGCTACTCGGGCAAAGAAGGAAAAGAACCTTCGATGAATAAATTGGGCACAACTACTTGGAAAACCAAGAAGGAAAGCACCAAGAAAAAAGTTAAAGAAATTGCTTACGATTTAATTAAACTTTACGCCAAAAGAAAAGCACAAAAAGGTTTTGCTTTTGCGCACGATAGTTACTTGCAACAAGAATTAGAAGCTTCATTTATTTACGAAGATACTCCCGACCAAGAATCATCAACTGCTGCCGTGAAAGCCGATATGGAAAAAGAATTTCCAATGGACAGATTGGTGTGTGGTGATGTTGGATTTGGTAAAACAGAAATTGCCATGCGTGCTGCATTTAAAGCGGTGTGCGATGGCAAACAAGTGGCTGTTTTAGTGCCAACAACAATTCTTGCTTTGCAGCATTTCCGCTCGTTTAGCGAACGCTTCAAAGATTTTCCGGTTACGGTAGATTACATCAATCGCTTTCGTTCCACCAAGGCACAAAGTGAAACTGTTACCAAATTAAAAGACGGAAAAGTTGATGTAATTATTGGCACACACCGCATCGTTGGAAAAGATGTAATTTTTAAAGATTTAGGTTTGCTCATCATCGATGAAGAACAAAAATTTGGTGTGGCGATTAAAGATAAATTGAAAACAATTAAAGCGAATGTTGATACGCTTACACTTACTGCCACTCCTATTCCTCGTACTTTACAATTCTCGTTGATGGGCGCTCGCGATTTGAGTGTGATCAACACTCCGCCACCCAATAGATATCCTGTTGATACGAATGTGATTTCTTTCGATTTAGAAAGAATAAGAGATTCTATTCGGCATGAAATTGAACGTGGCGGACAAGTATATTTTGTGCACAATAAAGTGAGTAATATTGTAGATGTTGCCGGACGATTACAAAGCTTGTTACCGAGTGCGAGAATTGCTATTGGTCACGGACAAATGGATGGAAAAAAACTAGAAGAAGTGATGCTGGATTTCATCGAAGGTCAGTTCGATATTTTGGTGGCAACCACCATTATCGAATCGGGATTGGATGTACCGAATGCGAACACGATTATCATCAATAACGCACAAAATTTCGGACTCAGCGACTTGCATCAAATGCGGGGAAGAGTTGGACGTTCTAACAAAAAAGCATATTGTTATTTAATCACTCCGCCGCTTTCTACTTTAAGCGATGAATCAAGAAAACGTTTGCGCGCCATTGAAGAATTTTCTGATTTAGGAAGTGGATTCAACATCGCCATGCGCGATTTAGATATACGTGGTGCAGGAGATTTATTGGGTGCCGAACAAAGCGGATTCATCACCGATGTTGGTTACGATATGTACCAACGAATTTTAGATGAAGCATTGCACGAATTGCGCGAAACAGAATTCAAAGATTTGTACGCCGACGAAGCTCCAAAAGAAAGAATGTTTGGCGACGATTGCGTGATTGATACCGACGTAGAAATACTCATTCCAACAAATTACGTGAACACCGTTTCAGAAAGATTATCGCTCTACAAAGAACTCAACGAAGTAAAAACAGAAGAAGATTTATTAAGCTTCGAAAAACATTTGATTGATAGATTTGGCGCACTTCCCAAACCAACCATCGAACTTTTAAATGCTATGCGTTTACGATGGTTAGGCGAAAAATTAGGCTTCGAAAAAATCACCATCAAAAATGGAAAAATGCGTTGTAACTTCATAGGCAACCAAGAAAACCGATTCTTCCAATCAGAACAATTCGGACACCTATTAAAATACGTTCAAGAAAATCCGCAACGCTGCAACCTCAAACAAGTGAAAGATAAATTGAGTATTGGCTTTGAGTATGTGGGTAAGATTGAGGAGGGGATGAAGGAGTTGGGGAAGATGGTTTTATGATAATTATCTCTTTATTGCTCTTCCCCCCAGGTGCGCGCTTCCAAGCGCGTACCTATTGTATTGGCATTTTCAATGCCCAAAATTTACAATAACTTCGTTTCACTTTTTAATCTGAAGACCATTTTACTAAATCCAAGATTTTCTTTTCTACTTCAATGTTAGTTTCAAAAGGGTGAAAAAAATCTAGCACTTAGGCATTGCAAATGCCATTACAATAGGTACGCGCTTGGAAGCGCGCACCTGGGAGAAACTTAAACAAATATTTTAGAAATAACTGATATGAGATCTTACAAAAACCACTGTATTATTTTTGAGCTAATGAAAAAAAGTATGGTTAAACCCAGTAATACATAAGTTGTGCCTATCACATATGTAAATTCATATGCCCTCAAATAGAAAAGAGAAATCATTGAAAAAAGGAAAAGTAGAATGGGAAAAATGTTGTACAATAAATAAACATTAAATATTTCATTGTATTGCTTACCTTTTGCTTCCACCGACACAATTGTTTCAAATATTTTTGTAGTATTAATGGTCACAGGCTCTTTATAGATCATAGCATTATAAACCTCAGGCTCTGCATATAACGAGTAGTTATCAGTTTGACAACGTAGTGAAACATAATTGCCACCTCTAAGACCTCTGCCAGTCTCATAAAACTTCATTCTTACTATCTCCGCGTGCGCATCTGCAGGAAGAAAATAATCCAACAATAATACAAATGAAAATAAAACACTAAAGTAAACTGAAATTCTAGCGATTTTTTCCTCCATACAGACTTTGTTAGTTTTATAATATACTAAGATAATCTTTCTCAATAAATAACAATCGACTCCTCCAGGTGCGCGCTTCCAAGTGCGTACCTATTGTATTGGCATTTTCAATGCCCAAAATTTTCGATATCTTCATTTCGCAGGTAAATATGAAACCTATTTTCCTAAATCCCAGAATTTCTCTTCTACTTCCTTGTTAGTTGCAAAAGGGTGAATAAATATCTAACACTTAGGCATTAAAAATGCCATTACAATAGGTACGCGCTTGGAAGCGCGCACCTGGCAGTACCCCAAGGCAACTATCGACCTTTACTTCAAAACCCTATACACCGTACTACTCTTATCCCCACTCCTCTTCCACAACTTCAACTCAATTCCCTTTTTCAAATCTCTACTTGCCGTAGCAGAAGAGATATCTTTAAAGGTGCTCATATAATCTTTTCGTGAAAACTCCTTTTTACCGCTTTTAGAGAAATATTCTAGTCGGTCACTTTCTTTAAATATTTTGCTTTTGTAGTTTAATATTTCAAATAAAGATTGATGAATCACATTCAACATATATTCGATAAACACTGTTGATTTTCCACTTTTATCGCTCGTAGCTAACGCCTTGTAATACTCCTTTTGCGTTTTGCTAATCAAGGTTTCAAAAGGCAAGAATTCAAACACTGGATACTGCTGCATCAAGATGACGGTTTGCCATAGTCGTCCCATTCTTCCATTGCCATCAATAAAAGTATGAATGAATTCCATCTCATAATGAAAAACACAGCTTTTGATTAAAGTAAGCTCGTCTTTCATCTTCAGATATTGAAACAAATCCTTCATTAAAAATGGAACATTTTCAAAAGGAGGGGCCAAATGCTCAACCTTTTTTCCTTTCACAATACCTACTCCTTTTGTTCGGTACTTACCCGATTTTTCAATCAGGTCGTTCATCAACAATTGATGTGCTTTTAAAAAACTCTTTTCTGAAGAGGCATCAAAATCTTGCAATAAATCATACACTTTAATGGCATTCACGACCTCTAACACATCTTTTTTCGGACCCAACACACGCTTGTTTTCTATAATAGCTGTGATTTGTTCTTCTGTTAAAGTGTTTCCTTCAATTTGCAAAGAAGAATGAATGGTTTTAATCTTATTTTGTTTACGCAATTGAGGAGAAGGCTTGCTTAAGTAATTGGCATTTACCTCGCCCAACAACTCAGAAACAAGAGTAAGCAATTGTAAAATTTTTGGGGTAATATCGTAAGGAGGCTTCATTATGATAGTATCATTTGATAGTATCAAAGGTATAAATAATTTGCAATGAGAAAAAAAATTATTTTCTATCTTCACATCAAACAAAATTCATGAGAAAAATTCTAACCCTTTTCAACCTGTAATTTCAGATTTTGCGAAGCGAATCTGAAATCTCCTTTTTTAGGAATTTTCAATTCCGACAATCACGAAAAAGCGATTAAAAATCGCTGCAAATAACCCTTTCAAATTACACTTCGTTAAATTTGAAAGTACGGGATTAACGAAGCTGAAAGCTTCAAGAAAAAATTCAGCAAAGTTCGCTAGCGCTAAACTTCGCAGAGAGAAGGAATATATATTTGATTTAGTACTTCAAGTCAATTGCCGTCGGTTTTAACCGACGGTATTAGAAAATTTCCTAATGAGGCTTTAGCCAAAACATGACAGAATTTGGCTAAAGCCTTATCGGTATAATAATTTTTTCCGTTGGTTAAAACCAACGGCAATTAAAGAGACGAACTGCGTACAAACAAAAATCCCCCGAATTTCTTCGAGGGATTTTTTTATGATTTAAATTTTTAATCAATCTACATTGTCATGTAAGAAAGAGTTGTTTGGTCTAATTTCCGGACCTTCTTGCTCATCATGAGAAAGTGTGTAACGAGATACTGGTGACTCAGATGAATGAGGAACTTTCTCTAAGTTAACGCTCTTTCTTTTGTAAGCTGGTTCGTTTTCCAATTCAGAAATTCCAGATGGCGTTTTCATTCTGTAGCTTAATGCCTTCAAACGCATAATTCTCTCTTGTGACTGACGCATTTGCTCTTCAGTACCTAAGTCGTTAGACAATGAAAATTCTTCTCTCTTAAGCTGTGAAATTACAGATGGTTCTTTTGGTGTTTCAATCACTGGAGATTCTAAAACTGGTTCATCAAATAATCTTTTGGCAACAATTGGTTCAGATGGTCTTTCGAAAACAACTTCTTTAACTTCTTCGCTATTGACTGTTTTCACTTCCCATCCTTCTGGTAAAGTATTTTCTTCTTCGAAAGTGTTTATTTGATCTTGTTCAGCAAATGGCTCTTCGATATCGAAGCTCATTGTTACTTGCTCTTGCACTGCTTCTTCTTGCTCTCTTGGCACTTCAAATTCAAAAGTAAATTCTTCTTCTACTTCTGGAGTTTCAACTTGTGCAACAACTGGTTCAACAGCTGCTACAATAGGCGCTGCAGTTTCGAATAATGGAGTAACTAATTTTTGCACTGGTTCATCTTTCGTTAACACGTGAACAAGTTTAGCTGGCTTAGCTTCCAACTCAGAACCTAATTGTGTGCTAGATTTGAATCCGGTTGCAATTAAAGTAACTGATATATTGTCGCCTAAAGTTTCGTCCATTCCAGTACCCCAAATAATCTCAGCAGTTGATCCTGCTTCGTCTTGGATATAATCAGTGATTTCAGCAATCTCATCCATCATTACTTCAGTGATGCCTGAAGTGATGTTTAACAAGATATAGTTGGCACCTTTAATGTTATTGTCGTTCAACAATGGAGAAGCCATAGCCTCTTGAACTGCACGCAACGCGCGATTTTCACCGCTTGCTTTTGCGCTACCCATAATCGCCACACCGCTGTTGCTCATTACTGTTCTTACATCTTCAAAATCTACGTTGATGTAACCTGTTACTGTAATCACTTCAGCGATTCCTTTTGCTGCAGTAGTTAAAATATCATCGGCTTTTCCGAAAGCTTCTTTCAACGAAAGATTACCGTACATCTCTCTCAATTTATCGTTGCACACTACTAAAAGCGTATCAACATTTTGTCTCAAATGCGTGATTCCTTCTTCGGCTTGTTTCGCTCTTTTTTTACCTTCAAATTGAAAAGGATAAGTTACGATACCTACTGTTAGAATACCCATCTCTTTTGCGATTTGAGCAATCACCGGCGCAGCACCTGTACCTGTTCCACCACCCATACCTGCAGTGATGAAAACCATACGTGTTCCTTGCAACAATTCTCTTATCTCTTCATAATTTTCTAATGCAGCGTTGTGTCCAACTTCAGCAATAGAACCAGCACCTCTGCCATCGGTAAGAGCTGTTCCTAATTGAACTTTAATTGGTACCGGACTAGCATCTAATGCTTGTTGATCGGTATTACAAATTAAGAAGTCAACACCATTGATACCTTGACGGTACATGTGGTTAACAGCATTGCTTCCTCCTCCTCCAACTCCAATCACTTTAATGATTGAATTTTGGTCTTTTGGTAAATCGAATTGCATCATCATTTTTTATTTAATTGAATGTTATATTTTCTTTTTTGTTCAAGGTTCAAGGTTTAATGTTAGCTGTGTATTTTGAGTTCTGCTACCATTGAACTTTGAACATTAAACATTGAACTAATTTTCTATTCAGCGTCTTCTTCGAAAAATTGCTTTCCCTTTTGTAAAATTTTATCAAAGAAAGAACCTTTCTGTTTTGAACTGTGCTCGGCAATAGCTGTTCTTTTTTCCATTTCTATTTCTTCTTCTGTTTTCTCTTCTGCCGCTTTTGGTTGCTCAACAACTTTTGGTTTGTTGGCGTTTTGTTTGTCGATTACTTGTAAACCTTTAATCACCAAACCAACACCTGTTGCGAACACTGGAGAAGTAACATCTTGCGGACCTTTAGCCAAGTGCTCGTTCGGGTAACCAATACGAGTGTCCATTCCCGTCATGTATTCTACCAGTTGGCCGATATGTTTCAATTGCGCTCCACCACCTGTCACTACAATACCTGCAATCAATTTTTTCTCGTAGCCCGAGTTTTTTATTTCGTAATAAATGTTCTCAATAATTTCTTCCATTCGTGCTTGAATGATGTGCGCCAAATTCTTTACAGAAATTTCTTTTGGCTCTCTACCTCTTAAACCCGGAATAGAAACAATTTCATTTTCTTTATTCTCACTTGCCAAAGCAGAACCGAATTTCATTTTTAACAATTCGGCTTGAGATTTAATGATGGTGCAACCTTCCTTAATATCTTCTGTGATCACGTTACCTCCAAACGGAATAACGGCAGTGTGACGAATAATTCCTTCTTGAAAAATAGCGATGTCTGTTGTTCCACCACCTATATCCACTAACACTACACCCGCTTCTTTTTCTTCGTCGTTCAATACAGCTTCAGAAGAAGCCAATGGCTCAAGGATCAATTCCACCACTTCCAATCCTGCTTTCTGAATACACTTGTGAATATTTTTTACGGCAGCAACTTGGCCAGTAATGATGTGGAAATTTGCTTCCAATCTTACTCCCGACATACCAATAGGATCTTTAATTCCAACTTCGCTATCAACGATATATTCTTGTGGAAGCACGTGAATAATTTCTTCACCAGGCAGCATCACCAGCTTGTACATATCATCGATTAACGCGTCGATATCTTTTTGAGAAATTTCTTCTTCCAAAGAATTTCTCATTTTGATACCACGGTGTTGAAGAGATTTTATGTGCTGCCCGGCAATACCAACATTCACCGTACGAATATCAACACCACTTTGATTTTCTGCTTCTGTAACAGCAGTTTTAATTGACTGAACAGTTTTCTCAATGTTTGAAACCACACCACGCGTAACGCCCACCGATTCAGAGCGGCCCATTCCTAAAATCTCAATTTTGCCGTATTCGTTTCTACGACCAACAATGCATACAATTTTCGTTGTACCAATATCTAAACCTACTACAATTTCTGAAGCTTCCATTACGCTTTCTTTTTACAAACTATTTGACCCTTAAACTTTAAAACAATCTCAGAATACACATCGATATTCTCTTTGTTCAAACCCTCATTATAAAACTTTTCAAGCTTTGCGAATTTCTCATCGAGATTAGACACGTCGCCTAACACCACTTTGAAATCGCCGTACTTAGGAACAATTTCGATATCGCCATTGTCGTTAAAATACACCTGATCGGTAAATGCTTTCCAAAATTCATTGGCTTCGAAAAATTTTCCTAGCACAAACAAATCCCTAATAATTTTGGGTTCATCTTTCTTATTCAAAGAACTATCAAGGCTTCCACAGTATCTCGAAAAATTTCCTGTGGCAATAATCACCCTCGCCGTGTACTTCGGAAGCCAATTCATACGCGCTCCCGTGGTGTCAATGTAGAAACCTTTCCCGTTTTGTGGAATAGCTCTCAGCAAAACTTTTCTCAGAGAAATGTTAATAAATAACTGTCCGTCTACTGTAGCAAAGGATTCCACGCTACTTACAGGCTCCAAATTTTTTATCAACTTCTCTACATCGCCAGTGTTAATATCTCTAATTTTTATTCCTTCTAATTTTTCGGCAATAGGTTTAAGTGCAATTCGAACATCTTTTTCATCGAGAAAATAGTTGCCTGTAGGCGCATCAATAATGACGTTTACCTTTTTACAACGCACGTCTTGGTTGGCCGCTTCCACAAAACCAGTTGCCACGATGATACCCACGCCAAACAAAATCCACAATATGATTCTTACTTTCTTCATTTGCTTTTTGCCTCCATTATTTTTTTAACATCGTCTACCATCGCCCCTATATCGCCGGCTCCTACGGTTAACATTACTTCTATATCACGTGATTTAATTTCTTGCAACAACTCTTCTTTACTCACCAATTTTTTATTGGCCAGAGAAATTTTATCTAATAAAAATTGAGAGTTGATGCCTGCCATAGGTAATTCTCTTGCAGGATAAATTTCTAACAGCAGCACCTCATCCAACAGAGATAAACTCTCGGCAAAGCCTTCGGCAAAATCGCGTGTACGTGAAAACAAATGCGGTTGAAAAGCGCCTGTTAATTTTTTACCGGGAAAGAAATGACGCAATGAAGTAATGCATCTTTTGAGTTCTTCCGGATGATGCGCGTAGTCATCTATATATACTCTCTTATCGTCGCGGTATACTATTTCGAAACGACGGTCAACACCTTTGTACTCTTTTAATCCTTTCAGAATCAAGCTTGGCTCAACGCCCATTTCGTAAGTCACGGCACTTGCCACAATGCAATTTTCAATATTGTGCAAACCAGGTAAACCAAGCGATGCACCTTCCATTACTTTTCCTTTCGCTACGAAATCGAAATGATATGCGCCATTTTCTACACGAATATTTTTAGCATAAAAATCGGCCGCGTCATTGTCTAAACTATACGTTAAATAGGGTTGGTCGAAATTACCTTTAACGCTATAATTTACAATTAGCTTACCATCTTTCTTTAAATTTTTGGTAAACAATTGAAACGACTCCACCACTTTATCTCCAGTTCCATAAATATCTAAATGATCGGCATCCACAGAAGAAACCGTTAAAATATCGGGATACAATTTCAAGAAAGAACGATCGTATTCATCGGCTTCCACCACACATGATTTAGCATCTTTGTTGCCCAGATAATTGCTGTTTAAATTTTTAGAAACGCCACCTAAAAAAGCAGAGAAAGACAAATCGGCTGTTTTAAATAAATGCGCCACCATCGATGAAATGGTTGTTTTTCCGTGCGTTCCAGAAACAGAGACATTGAACAACAACTTCGTTAATTCGCCCAACACCTCAGAACGTTTGTACAAAGTAAAGCCCTTTTCCACCAAATAATTTTTACCTCTGTGTGTGGCTGGAATGGCCGGAGTATAAACGATTAAAACTTCATTGCTCTTAATGAAAACTTCTTGCGGAACAGCTTCAACAGCATCATCGTAACTAACCTGAATTCCTTCTTCCACCAATTGTTTGGTTAATTTAGTTTCTGTTTTATCGTAGCCACAAACTTGTTTTCCCTGTGCTTTAAAATGACGTGCCAACGCACTCATTCCTATCCCTCCGATACCGATGAAATAAATAATATTTTTTTCTGCTAATTTCATTTCTTAATCAAACTAATCACCTCGTTCACTATTGTTTCTGTGGCATTGGCAAAGGCCAATTTATCCATGTTGTAAGTTAATTTTTCGCAACGTTCTTTATCTTTCAACAAGGAAAGAGCTTCATCTACCAAGATTGATTTTGCATCAACATCTTTCACCAAAATAGCAGCGTTGTAATTCACCAGCGACAAAGCATTTTTGGTTTGATGATCTTCGGCAGCGGTTGGCAGTGGAACCAAAATACAAGGCTTTTTCACCAAGCACAATTCAGAAACAGCCAAAGCTCCAGCACGAGAAATAACGATATCTGCAGCTGCATAAGCCAAATCCATATCGGTAATAAAATCAAAACTCATGATGCCATTTTTACCCACTTCAGCTACACGTTTTTTTGCTTCTTCGGTGTACAACTTTCCTGTTTGCCAAATGAGCTGAACATCTGCGTCGGCGAATTTTTGCAAGTCGCCATCGATTGCATGATTAATAGAACGAGCGCCCAAACTACCACCCACTACCAAAACAACAAGACGGTTTTTATCTAAATTAAATTTCTCTAAACCTCTTTCTTTTTTCCCTTCGAGTTTGGTGATTTCTTTACGCACCGGATTTCCAGTTAAGATGATTTTATCTTTCGGAAAAAACTTATCCATGTTATCGTAAGCCACACAAATACGCTGCACTCTATCTTTCAAAACTTTATTGGTAATACCAGGAAAAGAATTTTGTTCTTGAATTAAAGCAGGAATCTTTTTCATTGTTGCTGCGTAAAGCAAAGCACCACTTGCATAACCACCAACACCAACAGCAACATCAGGCTTAAATTTTCTAATAATTCTTAGTGCTTTAAAAACGCTAGAGATTACTTTAAAAGGAAAAAGAAGATTTTTAAAAATAGAACCACGTTGCAATCCGCTAATCCACAAACCTTCAATTTTGAATCCGGCAGCCGGAACTTTTTCCATTTCCATTCTGCCCTTTGCACCTACAAATAAAATCTCGGCATCGGGATATTTTTCCTGAATACCTTTAGCAATAGCAACAGCCGGAAAGATGTGTCCGCCTGTACCTCCACCACTAATTATTACTCGTGGCCACTTCTTTTTTTGCTGGTTGTTTGTCATATACCTCTCTGCTAACACTTAAAATTATTCCAATAGAAATACTTGTAAACCAAAGTGAAGTGCCTCCCATACTGAGGTAAGGTAAAGGCTGACCGGTTACAGGAAATAAACCAACAGCAACGCCCATATTGCTGAAGGCTTGAAAGATTAAAGAAATAACACAGCCAATCACTAGCAACATACCAAAAGTAGATTCTGTTTTTACAGCCACGCGAATGCCTCGATAAAAAAGTAGCATGTACATAAACGCCACGAAAATTCCGCCAATCAAGCCGAGCTCTTTCACTAAAGTAGCATACATGAAATCGGAAGAAGATTGCGGAGGTAAAGGATTTTCATTTTTACCACTGAAATAATTACCAACTACACCGCCACTAACGATGGCCGCTTTAGATAAACTACTTTGATAATTTGCTTCAGTTTCGGCTTCATCATGCGCACCTTCTTCTCCGCCACCAACCCATGCTTCAACACGATGCTGCCAAGTGAGAACACGGTTGTTGTTAGGCGCAACAATTTTCACCACCATGACAAAAATTAGGAAGGCGCCAATGGCCAAACCAATCGTTGACAAAATATGTTTCATGGGAACTCTACCAATAAAAAGCAAAACGATACACGTCCCAAAAATCAAAGCGGTAGTAGAAAAATTCACTTTAACGATGAGTCCGCAAACAATAAAAATAGGTAAAATAACAGGCACAAAAATCTCTTTAAAAGTCATTTTCTGATTTTGGTTTTTGTGCAGTACGCGTGCCAAATACATGATAAGCGCCATTTTAGCTAAATCGGAAGTTTGAAAGCTCACCCCTATGCCAGGAATTTCAATCCATCTATCAGCAGAATCTTCACTTACTCCCGACAGCAAAGTGAAGAGTAAAAGAGGAATAGAAATGAAAAGTAGAATTTGAGAAATACGGGAGTAATAAATGTATTTAAGCAAATGGGTGAAATAAATCATGCTAATACCAAGCGCCAGAATGAAGATATGTTTGCCCACATAGTACAAAGAATTTCCGCCTTGAAAACGATATACCAAAGAAGCGGTAGAATAATAGATCATCACAATTGACAGAAGAGAAAGCATGATGACAATCCACCAAATAATTTTGTCTCCGCGCAATTTATCGTATATACTTGAAAGAAAAGATTTGGGCGGATTTTGTGATTCTGGGTTATTAGACATGGCTTTATGAATTCGTCATTGCTTGTTCACCTTCATCCAATGCATCCAAAGCAAATGATTCATCTTGATCTTCAGGTAAAGGAATTTCAGTTGTGACTTCACCAACGCCTTTTACCATTTGACAAATCAAATACACCGTAAGAATAAAGATTCCGAATAGTGCGAGAGTTGCCAAAAAGAAGATTTTCTCCTTTGTAGAGCCATAGCCTTTTAGCAAACACCAAAATCTTGTAATCATAGGAAGTAAACTTTTATAAACTTCTTACCAATTGCTTAAATCTGTTACCTCTTTCTTCGTAATTCTCAAACATATTAAAACTAGCCGATGCTGGAGACATTAAAACAGCTTCGCCCTTTTGTGCAGCGTAGTAGGCCATTTGCACAGCTTCTTCCATTGTTACGGCAGCTACAATCATTTGAACTTTATCCAAGAATGCTTCGAAAGCTTTATTTTTTTCGGTACCGATGTACACCACACATCTTACCTTTTCTTGCACCAAATCATGCAATGAAGAATAGTCAACAGTCTTATCAACTCCACCTACAATCCATACCACTTCTTTGGTCATTCTTTCTAAAGCGTACCAAGTAGAATTTACATTAGTTGCTTTTGAATCGTTGATGTACTCTATGCCGTGAATATTGGCAACAAATTCTAAACGATGTTCAACGTTTTCGAATTCAGAAAAACTCTCGCGAACGCCTTCTTTACGAATTTTTTCATAGTCCTTCTTGATATTCTCAGCCATCGATGGTCCGGTTTGAATTTTGTCTTGAAATTCGAAGTTCCCTTTTGTCATAGATTCTACTCTTTACGATTGTGTTACTAATTGGTGTACTATATTCTTAAACTGAATTCCTCTATCTATATAATTCTGAAACAAATCGAAACTTGCGCAGGCTGGCGACAATAAAACCGTATCACCACTCACTCCCCATTCCTTTGCTTTTGAAACCGCATCAGCTATTGAATTTGTGGAATGAAATAATTTTCCGCTTTCTCCAAACTGTTTCTGCAATTTAGAATTGTCTTTGCCTAAACAGATGATGCCTTTCACTTTTTTATTAACAAAAGTCATTAACACTGAATAGTCATTGCCCTTGTCTACGCCGCCTACAATCCATATTACAGGAGTTTTGATACTCTCCAAGGCATACCACACAGAATCAACATTTGTCGCCTTTGAATCGTTGATATATTCTACTCCATCAATAGTTGTCACCTTTTCCAAACGGTGTTCAGCATTTTTAAAAGTGCTAAATCCGTTTTCAATTTGTTGTTGATTCAGTCCAGCAAGAATCGCAGCAGTGCCAGCCGCCATCGCGTTGTATCTGTTGTGTAATCCAGAAATAGTAAGAACGTCAGTTGCAATCGTCATTTTTTTATCGTCAACATTAAAAATTATTTCACGCTCATTCGCTACCGAATTTGCGTCGCCAATGTTACTGATAAAATATTTTTTTCCGCCGAAGACTTTTCCCGTGCAAAAGCTGTTCATTACTTCGTCGTCTTTGTTAATAACGAATGAATTTTTAGAATCCTGATTTTGTAAAATTCTAAATTTCGACGCCACATAATTTTCAAATTTGTAGTCGTATCTGTCGAGATGATCGGGAGTAATATTTAATAAAATAGCTATGTCGGCTTTGAAAGAATACATGCCATCCAACTGAAAACTACT
>ENA-UPTJ01000386-UPTJ01000386.1-marine-metagenome-genome-assembly--contig:-NODE-386-length-28310-cov-34.534489_pt1 | contig 28310 bp, 25 predicted proteins | sample MGYA00238168_ERZ767080 | MGnify/ENA primary metagenome ERZ767080 (study PRJEB28935, sample SAMN06266237) | marine metagenome | isolation source: Columbia River Estuary | place: USA:Columbia River... | reverse complement strand
GGGCCCCTGTTTTTGGCTTTTGGTTTTTCTTGTTGGTCAGTAGTTATCATTTTGGTGAACAACATCTGCACACCAGACCATTACAGTATGTACCGACAGTACACTATTTAATTTATGGATTTTTCTTATTTGGTATGTTGGTGAGCAGTCACCTTGACGAAGTAGCTGCCTTGCTCCTCCCCATGACCGGATATTCATTCATTGAATTGCCCTGGGAGGTAATGACCATCACTGCCGGAATTCTATTGTCCTTATTATGGATTATTGATTATCGGTCATTTCAAGGGAATACCCTGCAGGAGGCGTTCTATTTATTGCTTTTCTGGGCTGTATTTAACAGCACTGATCTTGCCCTTTCATTTGGGTTGTATTTTGTGCTCTGGCATGCTTTACCATCCGTTGCGGATCAGATCAATCAAACATTCGGAAGTTTTTCTAGAAAGCACCTCAAGTTATACCTAGTTAAAGGACTACCCTTTTGGGGTGCTGCACTTATAGGCTTCACTGTATTGCTGTGGGCCAATGCGGAACTTCAAGGAAGTCTGTTTCCGGTTTTACTGGCGGCAGGTGTAGGAATCACTTTTCCCCACATACTTTTAATAGGTAGACTCTTTAAGCAGTCCACCACTTAAAAGTTTGTTAAACACTAACATATTAATAGTATTACTATTATATTTGTTAGATGCAGCACTTATCCATCAACCTTACTGTGCACGAGAAGCTCTACCTCAAAGATCCTTTGTCTTCTGAGCTGGGTAAAAAGATCGTGAAACATGGAGTGGCTATGATTGAGTCCTTGGGATTCGAAGAATTCACCTTTAAAAAGTTAGGCGCTGAGATACAATCCAACGAGAGTTCTATCTACCGTTATTTTGAGAGTAAACACCAATTACTGCTTTATTTGATCAATTGGTATTGGTCTTGGATGGAATACCAGCTCGTGTTTTCAACTTCCAGTATGTCTGATGCACAAGTCAAGTTAGCTAAAGCGATTGCTATATTAACCCAAAAATGGCCAGATAATTCTTTGGTTGCAGGGATTAATGCGGCTCAATTGCAACGGGTAATTATCACGGAATCACCCAAAGCCATGCACACTAAGTCCATCGACAAAGAAAATGAAGAAGGACTTTTTGGTGTGTACAAAAGGGTCATTCAACGGGTAAGCGATATGGTGATCGACTTAAACCCAAAGTACGCATACCCACATATGTTGATCACCACCGTGGTAGAAGGTGCTCATCAAATGCGTTTTTTTGCTGATCATCTTCCTACAATCACCGATCAAGTCGAAAATCAGGCTCAATTAGTTGAGTCATTCTACCAAGATCTTATTCAAAAAACCATTATTTGATGAGAAATAGCTGTACACATATCGCTATTGTTTGGTTTTTTGTGCTGTCGTTTATAACCGGTAATGTATTTGTCTTTGCCCATATGGATTCAAGGCTAAATCCTAAAATAGAATGGCCAGATTCTCCTGAAGAATCATCTGCTGAAGGTGGTGATACCTTGGTGAAAGTTGGGTGGGAAGAAGAAAAAATATTAGACAATACCCATTCGACCATTATATTTGATTCAATCATACACGTTCGCCATAATTGGGTATTTGCCGATCATTTACCGCTTGGCGTCATTCGGGATATTCTTGACCCCCCAGATAAGGCTTAATTTACTTCAGCTTTTCACGGATTATTTTCATCTGCCTTTCGGGGCTAAACACTCGTTGATATGTTTAAGAATTTAAAGTCGGATCTTCCGGCTAGTATTGTTGTTTTTTTTGTGGCCTTACCGCTTTGTTTGGGGGTAGCATTGGCCTCAGGTGCGCCTTTGTTTTCTGGATTGATCGCAGGAATTATCGGCGGCATCGTTGTTGGAGCGCTCAGTGGTTCTCAAGTCGGAGTCAGTGGGCCAGCCGCAGGTTTAGCGGCTATCGTACTGACCGCTATCAGTACCTTGGGTAGTTTTGAGGTATTTTTAGTGGCCGTAGTTTTGGCTGGGATACTTCAATTAATGCTGGGCATTGCTAAAGCCGGCGTCATAGGCTATTTCTTTCCAAATTCTGTAATAAAGGGTATGCTTACCGGAATAGGAATTATTATAATCCTCAAGCAGATCCCCCATTTTTTTGGTTATGATGCAGACCCCAATGGAGAGATGTCCTTTATACAACCTGATGGGGAAAACACCTTTTCTGAGTTGTTACGCACAGCCGAACATGTCAGTTTAGGCGCCACAACCATTGGTTTCATTGGACTCGGTATCATGCTCTTTTGGGATCTATACCTATCCAAAAAGGCGAGATTTTTTCAAGTAGTACAAGGGCCTTTGGTGGCCGTAGCTTTGGGGATCACCTATTTTATAGTGACTCAGGACCAGGGGATTTGGGCGATCGACCCCATTCATTTAGTCTCTGTGCCTGTACCTGGGAGTTTGGGCGATTTTTTTGGCCAGTTCACTTTTCCTGATTTTGCGGCAATCGGCCGTACAGAGGTATGGGTGATTGCCTTTACCATTGCTCTAGTAGCTAGTTTAGAGACCTTATTGAGCGTAGAAGCGACCGATAAATTGGATCCAGAAAAAAGAGTGACTCCGACCAATCGCGAATTAATGGCCCAGGGCGTGGGCAATATCATGTCTGGTTTGGTGGGTGGAATTCCGATCACACAGGTGATAGTGCGCAGTTCGGCCAATGTTCAGTCGGGAAACAAAAGTAAACTTTCCGCTATTTTGCACGGTTTGTTTTTGTTGCTCGCCGTATTATTGATACCGCGTTTGCTCAACAAAATCCCACTTTCTGTACTCGCTGCGGTATTGTTGTTGGTGGGCTACAAACTGGCCAAGCCCAGCTTGTTTTTCACCATGTACCGCATGGGTTGGAAACAGTGGGTGCCCTTTGCCACCACGGTATTGGGGATTGTGTTTACGGATCTTTTGATCGGTATCAGTCTTGGGCTTGGTGTGGGTGTGTTGGTTATTTTAATCAAGAGTTATCAAAATTCACATTTCCTACACTTGGAAGATCAGAGCAATGGACGCCCAAAATTTAAGATGACTCTAGCGGAGGAGGTGACGTTCTTTAACAAAGGAGCTATCATCCGTGAGCTTGAGGCCCTACCCAACCACACTATGTTAGAAGTAGATGTGCGCAAGACAAGATATCTCGACCAAGATATCATTGAAATTTTTCAAGATTTTGCCTTTAAGGCACAGGCCAAACAGATTGATATCCGCATCAATTCTGAGCGAGGTATTGTGGATAATCCTACAGATCTCATGGCATTTTTTCAACTAGACAAACAAACGATATAAATAGGGGACATGAAAACACTAACAGCAGAACAACAAGCGAAAATCACCCCAGACCTTGCGATACAATTACTCAAGGATGGTAACAAACGTTTTGTGGAAAACACAAAAATCAATAGGAACTTGATGGAACAAGTCAACCAGACCAGTGAAGGCCAATACCCCTTTGCCACCATACTGAGTTGTATTGATTCCAGGGTATCTGCAGAGCTGGTATTCGACCAAGGTATCGGAGATATATTTAGTATCCGTATTGCAGGTAATATTGTCAATAAGGATATTCTCGGGAGTATGGAATTTGCCAGTAAGGTGGCAGGAACTAAAGCAATAGTAGTTTTAGGTCATACGAACTGCGGGGCAGTCAAAGGGGCCTGTGATGGTGTAGAATTGGGTAATTTGACTCATTTGCTCGATAAAATCACCCCGGCTATGGATTTGATTGGTGATCCTAAAGAAAAATCATTGCGCAACAGCAAAAACATTGATTTTGTCGATGCTGTGGCCAATGCCAACGTAGACAGGACCGTGGATATGATCAGAAAAAACAGCCCTATTCTGGCTGAAATGGAACAATCAGGCTTGATAAAATTGGTGAGTGGGATGTACGACATCCAAACAGGTGTCGTCACTTTTCACGAATAGGCATTGAATTGATGTATTTTGGGGCGGCCGAAGGCCGCCCCACTTTTTTATACAGGTTCCCAGATTTGGTGATCGGTCAGTTTAAAGGAACCTAAGTGTTGAAAGGTACACTCACTGGGAAGGAGCAAGGAGAGGAATTCGCCTCCTTGAGCACTTTGATACAAATGGTATGTTTTTCCCACTATTGGGGTGAATTTAAAGTGAGCTCGGTAGATACGTTCATTGCTCTCAACACGTTCTTTAAGCGCCAGGTATTGTTGTTTTATGGCGTCAAATTGAGCTTCTAACATAGAGTTGGCGACGACCACTTGCTGGGTTTTCCACCCCTCAATATCATCCATTTCTATTTTTGGGGCACCTACGGAAGTGGCGTATGGGGTTAGCGCAGCGTCATAACGTCCTGTTTGCTCGTTGTACTTGACTTGATCTGGTTTTTTCATGATCGCTTACTTATTTTATTTTGGCTGATGCTTCGTTGTCGGGAACAGCGAAATCTTCCTTGTTCAAAAATACGTTTTTGTAGGTGTTTGGTAGATCTACCCTGAACTCGAGCACGCCATAATTTAAAACTCGATTCTTTCATTTCGCGCCGCATCAACTTGATCACCTCTGATTCTGCCACTCCAAATTGAGCTTTGATGGCATCAAAAGGCGTTCGGTCCTCCCAGGCCATTTCGATGATTCGGTCGATGGCTTTGTCGTCTAAATTTTTGAGTTCTGTTTTTTTGGCCATGGATCAATACAAATCTGGTTGTTCAATTATTTTTTCAGCGCGATCTATCAGTTGCTGTTGCTCCTCAGAAGGGATTTTATCCCAAAGGGCATACATCATGCGCATGCGCTCTTTTTGTCCCAATAGTGGTCGATGTACCGCGAGAAACCGCCAATACAGGGCGTTGAACGGACAAGCCGAATCACCCACTCGTTCTTTGGGGTTGTAGCGACATCCAGAACAACTTTTTCCCATTTTATGTAGGTAGTTGGCACTGGAGATATACGGTTTAGTGGCCAGCTTACCCCCATCCACAAATTGACTCATTCCTAGAGTGTTGGGCATTTCCACCCATTCTAGAGCATCAATGTACACGCCTAAATACCAAGATTCAATCGCTTTTGGCGCTACCCCTAGCAATAGGGCTAGATTCCCGGTCACCATCAACCGCTCTATATGGTGCGCGTATGCATTGTCCAGGGTGTGTTGCACGCTTGATTTTACGCAAGCCATAGTTGTTTGAGCCGTCCAATAGAAATCAGGCAGTGGATTTTGGTGATCAAAAAAGTTTAGGTCGGAATAGCCAGGCATGTGTGCCCAATAAAAACCGCGCACATATTCCCTCCATCCAATGATTTGTCGCACAAATCCCTCTACTTGAGCTAATTCAATGAGTTCTGGTGATTTTTTCCAGGCTTCAATGGCTGCTTCTACTACTTCTTGTGGACTGATCATTTTTGTGTTCAGACAGAAGGAAAGTCTACTGTGAAATAGTATAGGTTCTTCCGGATGCATGGCATCTTGGAATCGACCAAAGTGGGGTAATAAATGCTGGACAAAATGCCTCAGAAGCCTTTCAGCCTCTTCACGTGTGGTCGCCCAAAGAAACTGTTCCGGCTTTGGAGGGTTTCCTATGGTTTTTACCCCATGCTCCTGAAGCATGGATAAAATGGGGTCTATTTCAGGATGGAATACCGGCCCTTTGGGGATGGCGGGAGAACCGTTCCATGTTTTGCGGTTCTCTGTGTCAAAATTCCATACGCCACCTTCTGGTTGTCCTGTTGGGGTCATCAAGTACCCCGTTTTTTTACGCATGGCCCGATAAAAAAACTCCATGGTATAGGTTTTTTTATCTTTAAAGTGGTCTTGCCAGTCTGTGCGTGAAGTCAAAAAGTGTTGGGTGTCCTCAACAGTTACCGGGATGGATTGTTGGTCGCACCAATTCTTGAGCTGCCTGTCCAGACGGTATTCATCCGGCCATAGGTACCCAACTGATTGGAAGCCCTGGGTCTGAATCAGCTCGTCGATATTTTTGAGTAAGTCTTGTCGATTTCTTGGATCGTCCAGTCTGTAGTAAATGAATTGATGGCCCTGTGCCGTCATTTGTTCGGCAAATCGGCGCATAGCTAGAAAAAAGGCCACTACTTTTTGCACATGGTGGAGTGCGTAATCCGTTTCTTGCCGCATCTCGCACATCAGGTAGGTTACCTGTGGATCTACCTCTTGAAACCAAGTGTGTTTTGGGTTGAGTTGGTCCCCTAGTATCAGTCGAAGTGTCTTCAAAATAGAGAAGTTTGTAGCCAAGTCTTTTGATGAAGACCTTTTGGGTCGTATTGTTGCGCCTGACGCTCCATGTTAAACACTCGTGCCCTGGGGTCATTTCCTACACCAGCTACGTACATCCAGTTTCCGTAGTTTGAGCATGGGTCGTAATCGATTAAAAGCGATTCAAAGTAGGCGGCTCCCCAACGCCAATCAATACCGAGCTCGTGAACTAGGTATGAGGCTACGTTTTGTCGTCCACGGTTACTCATCCAACCCGTTTCAGCTAGTTCGAGCATGTGTGCGTTGACAAAATCAACCCGCGTTTGACCATTGATCCATTGGCCCCAGGATCCTTTGGTGTCGATCGGTTTAGGACTTCTCCACGGATTTCCCGTACGATTTTTTATCGATTGGGGTACTTCAGGACTAGGATGTTGGGCAATACCGGTTGCGTTAAAAAATAATGACCCATATTTCATCGCGGTGTAGGCAAAAAATTCCCGCCACAACAACTCAAAAATCACCCAATAGGTATCTTCATTTTTGATGTGTTGTGTTTCAAATTCTTTAATCGTTCGGTAGATGGTTCTGGGGGAGATACATCCCAAGGCTAGATAAGGGGAAAATTTAGTGGAGTAGTCCACCCCCAGCATGCCATTTCTGGTATGTTTGTACCAGGCTACTTTTTGGGTTTCAAAGGTATAATGATGAAGTCTTTCTCGTGCAGCTATGCATCCGCCTTTAAAGGGAAATGCCGAGTGAGCAGGTTGAGTCACTGATTTAATTCCCCAAGAACTGAGGTCGGGAATGGGATGAATTTCAGGAAGTAAGTCACTTATTTTTTGTGGCTGTTTCGCTGGTTTAATTCGGAGATTTCGCTCGACTTTTTTTCTGAACTCAGTAAATATCCACGGCAGGTCTTTTAATTCGAAACCCAGTTGATCAGGCTCTATCAATAAACTGTTGTGGTGGAATACCCACTCAACGCTACACGCTTTTTGACAGTTGGCGATACGCTCTTTTTCTTCGGGCATCCAGTGATGTTGGGAGTACACCCGAACAGCATTGTTTTTAGCCACTAATTCCGCAAGACCTTGAGCTGTATCTCCTTGGTGATAACAAAGCTCAATGCCCAGTTCTGCTAGGGCGTGTGCTAGCTCTACCAATGCTTCTGCAATAAATTGAGCTCTAAAGTTCCCAGTTTTTCGGAATCCCCAAGGCGTTGGTGCATAATCCGCTTGGTCGAAGCAATAATAGGCGATTACTCGGTCATGAAGCCTTGTAGCTTCTGCCAGACCCGAATGATCTTGAACCCGTAAATCATTGGTATACCAAATTATTGCTGTGTTCATTTCCCTTTTTTTCGACATGCATCGCTGCAATAAATTACCCTGTCCCAGTCTCGTTCCCATTTCTTACGCCAGGAAAAGGGTCGTTGACAAGCGGGACAGGTTTTTTGAGGTAGATTACCCTTAGCAATCGTTTTTTGGGCAGAATTGCGCAAAAGTTTTAGTCCTTGTTGATGTATTGGTGCAACTCAGCCATTTTTTCTGGCTTGTTGAACATTCCGCTGTAGAATACAGTGACTGTTGATGATGCATCATCTTTAACTCCGCGTGAGGAAACGCACAAATGCTTGGCGTCCATGATCACCGCTACGTCGGTTGTTCCCAAAACTTCGATGAGTTCTTGACCTATTTGATTGGTTAAGCGCTCTTGAACCTGAGGTCTTGCAGCGTAGTACTGTACTATTCGGTTTAGTTTTGACAGGCCAATTACTTTGCCGTTGGAACGGTACGCAACGTGTGCTTTGCCAAAAATGGGGACAAAGTGGTGCTCGCAATTCGAGTAGAAACTGATGTTTTTTTCGACCAACATTTGGTTGTATTGAAACTTATTTTCAAACAAGGTCATCGCTGGCTTGTTTTTAGGGTTTAACCCACCAAAAAGTTCCTCTACATACATCTTGGCCACTCGTTTAGGGGTGCCCCTAAGTGAATCATCCGTAAGATCCATCCCCATCACTTCCATGATTTGGGCAAATAACTCAGCGATTTCTAATTTTTTTTGTTCGTCGCTTTTGACAAATGCGTCTGCGCGCATCGGGGTCTCAATGCTGGTGGCTGAATGGGCATCGCCTAATTCGTCTTCTAGGTCGATTTGATGTTTAGACAGGGTATTGAACATAGTTTCTGGGTGTTTCGTAGAGTGTAAGACTCCATGACTGCTCGGTTTTCATATGGGGTTTGAGCCACTGATAAATGACCCGAGCTATATTTTCTGCAGTTGGGTTAAGCTGGCCAAACTCCGGCACGTCAAGATTGAGGTTTTTGTGATCGAGCTTGTCGGTCACCTCTTTTTTGATTAGATCAGACAACGCTTTGGTATCTATTACATACCCAGTTTCAGGATCTATAGGTCCTTTAACGCACACAATTAATTCATAATTGTGGCCGTGAAAATTCGGGTTGTTGCATAAACCAAACACTTCTTGATTTTTTTGTGCATCCCAGGCTGGGTTGTGTAGCCTGTGAGCGGCGTTAAAGTGTTCTTTTCTAAAAATGGCAGCTTGTTCCATACCCACAAAGATATTAATTTGTTTAACAATTTTATAAAACTGTTAAACAAAAGTGTATTTTTGTTTCAAGTTAACTGATATGTACGAACTACACACGAAACAAAAACTACCCATTTCTGTTGCAGAGGCTTGGGCATTTTTTTCCGATCCGAAAAATCTTAGAGAAATTACACCCACCTACATGGGGTTCGATATTTTGTCTGGTGCTGACCGAAAGGTTTATGCAGGACAAATTATTCGCTATACGGTAAAGCCCTTGTTGGGGTTGAAATTAAATTGGGTGACAGAGATCACCCACGTGGCTCCTGGTCAATTTTTTGTCGATGAGCAGCGTTTTGGTCCATATGCATTTTGGCACCACAAACATTTTTTACATCCTATTGAGGGCGGTGTGGAGATGGAGGATTGGGTGCATTATAAACTACCCATGGGACCTTTAGGCCAATTGGCTCATGCGGTATTTGTGCGCAGACAACTTCAAGGAATATTTGATTACCGCACAGAAAAACTAAACAGCCTATTTGGCACATACACCGATAAGAGATGAAAAACATATTCATTGTAGGAGGAAGTTCAGGAATTGGATTGGCTCTAGTTAAACTGTTGGCCCAAGAACACCGTGTTTGGGTTGCCTCGAGATCTTCTGAGGCACTGAGCGATGTGCGATGTACTCATATCGCATTTGACGCGTGTGCTGACCAATTGGATGTAACTCAATTACCCGAACATTTAGATGGGTTTGTCTACGCACCAGGCAGTATTAACCTAAGACCTTTCTCTGGATTGAAACCGGAGACATTTGCCCAGGATATGGAAGTGAATTTCTTGGCTATGGTGCGCGTATTGCAAAGTGTCTTACCCAAACTCAAGAAGTCCGAGGCGGCGAGTATCGTTTTGTTTAGTACGGTAGCCGTCTCTGTGGGAATGCCCTTTCACACATCCGTCGCTGCGGCCAAAGGGGCTGTTGAAGGTTTTGCTAGAGCACTAGCCGCGGAATTGGCACCCAAAATACGGGTTAACGTTGTTGCTCCCTCTTTGACCGACACTCCACTGGCCAATAAGTTCCTCAACAACGAACAGAAAATGGAAAATGCAGCGCTTAGGCATCCGCTAAAATCAGTGGGTACGGCCGATCAAATCGCCCAAACCGCCGCTTTTTTACTCAGCGATGAGGCTTCTTGGACCACAGGTCAAGTGCTAGGAGTGGATGGAGGAATGTCTCGCTTAAATCTAGGATAATGAAAGAGTCTATTGCCCTGTTTTGGTTTCGAAGAGATTTGAGGTTGGAAGACAACCACGGTCTTTTTCGTGCCTTAAGCAGTGGCAAACGGGTGATGCCTATTTTTATTTTTGACCCCTGTATTCTCGATGAATTACCCAAAGACGACCACAGAGTTGGATTTATTTGGTCCCAATTAAATAGAATGGATGCCCAATGGTTCGAAATGGGCACGGGTATTCAGGTGTTTTACGGCGATGTAGAAACTGTTTTTGAAGAGCTTTCCTCCACCTATTTGGTAGGGGAAATACACACCAACAGAGATTATGAGCCCTATGCACGCCAAAGAGATGAAAAAATAGCCCGATGGGCTGAAGCAAAAGGAATTGCCTTCCACACCCACCAGGACCAGGTAATTTTTGAGCCCCAACAGGTGGTCAAATCCGATGGAACGCCCTATTTAGTCTACACGCCATTTAGCAAAGCGTGGCTAGCTAAACTGGACCACAAAACACCCACGAGATATCCAAGTGAAGAAAACCTACACCAAGGTTTGCGTTTAAAAAAGCAGATGGTCGATTTGGCACAAATGGGATTTACTTCCTCGATCATTCAAGCACCCCAAGCACTTACTGAAGACCAACGAATTGCCGATTATGCGCAAACCAGAAACTTCCCATTCCTCGATGCTACCACTAAAGTAGGAGTTCATCTTAGGTTTGGCACGATTAGTGTACGTTCCTTGGTGCGCAAGGCGCTAGTGAGTGAGGAAAACACCTACCTCAAAGAATTGATTTGGCGGGAGTTTATGATGATGCTTTTGTGGCATTTCCCCCATACGGTGCAAAATTCGTACAAACCAGTTTTTGATCGCATCGCCTGGCGCAACAATCAAGAGGAATTCACGGCATGGTGTCAAGGAAAAACAGGTTATCCACTAGTAGATGCAGGTATGAGGGAACTCAATGCTACCGGATTTATGCACAACAGAGTGCGTATGTTGGTCGGGAGTTTTCTGGTCAAACATTTATTGATTGATTGGCGTTGGGGAGAGGCCTATTTTGCCCAAAAACTCTTTGATTTTGAATTGTCCAGCAATGTGGGAAATTGGCAATGGGTAGCCGGAAGCGGCATTGATGCAGCTCCCTATTTTAGAATTTTCAATCCCGAAGAACAGATTAAGAAATTTGATCAAGACCATAAATACATCCGCCGATGGGTGCCTGAATATCAGGAATTCACGTACCCTAAGCCTATCGTAGACCACAAAATGGCCCGCGAACGTTTTCTGCAAGCACACAAGGCTGCAGCATCTATTTTAAATTAATTCTTATGTCGTTAATCGATTACACATTAGTGCGTTTCACCATTGGGGACCTTTCCTCCATCTCTGGCATAAAAACCCCGGCCTTGAGGATGTGGGAAAAACGCTATGACTTGTTAACCCCAGAGCGCACAGACACCAATCTGCGTCAGTACGATTTGTCACAACTTCAAAAATTGCTCAACGTACGATTTTTGTTGCAGCATGGACATAAGATTTCCAAAATTGCCGAGGCCTCTCAGCAACAGGTTTTTGAGTGGGTGCACAAAGAGGTAACGGAAAAACACCCCGAAGATTATTACATAGATGAACTGATGCTGAGCTGTATCGGCTACGACCGCATCAGGTTCCTGGAGCTTTATGAAGAGTTGCTCCAACAGCATTCATTTTCTGTGGTATTTAGCCAATACTTTGTTCCTCTATTACAGAAAATAGGAACACTGTGGCAGACCAACACGGTAGATATCACCCAAGAACACTTTGTGGTTCAATTGATCAAGGAGCGTCTGCTGCTTCAACTGGCTCCGCTTGAAGGAAAAAAATCAAAAACCACCTCGGTACTGGTATTTTTCTTTTTGCCAGAAAATGAGATCCATGAGATCGGCTTGTATTTTGCCTACTATCTCGCGCTGGCCAAGGGTGTTCAATCCGTTATGCTCGGTCCTTCGGTACCTGTATCTGCACTGGCCAAATTTAATGCGCTTCCCAAAGAAGTCATTTATTACACGCACATGTCGCACAGTATGCGACCCTCCAGCACGGCACAGTATTTTGCGCAGCTCAGCGAAGTCTTACTCAATCAACCACAAAGACAATTGTGGATTTCTGGAGACATTGTTCAAGAAATCCCTTCCGTACTCACTCATCCCCAAGTGCGCTATGTGGGACAGGTAAATGATTTAGAAAAGGCCTTAAATGCCTATGCCCATTATGACCGAGAAGATTCACTGGTCGAGCAATGACCTAGCCCAGATGGATGCTAAATACAGGATCCATTTAATCAATTCTGCATCCGGGTATAAATCTGCCAACCTGATCGGAACGAGATCCCCTAAAGGGCAGGACAATCTGGCTGTTTTTAGTTCTGTGATCCATATGGGAAGCCAGCCAGCTGTATTTGGATTCTTGCTCAGGCCGGCCACCGTACCTCGTCATACCTGGAGCAATATATTAGCGACAGGTATATACACCATCAACCATATTCATCTTCCTATTCTAGAAGCAGCTCACCAAACGAGTTTAAAGTTTCCAGAGGATGTCTCAGAGTTTGAGGCTACTGGATTGTGTGCTGAAATGAAGGACGGATTTGCCGCACCTTATGTAGCCGAATCCCCGGTTCAAATGGGTATGAAATACTTAAATCACTACGAAATCAAGGAAAATGGGACTATCCTCGTGGTGGGTCAAGTAGAGCACTTATACGCGGACTCCCAGGTAGTGGCTTCGGACGGATGGCTTCAGCTCGATCAAGCACAAACCATGACTATCAATGGATTGGATGGCTATGCTTTACCTGCACTGGTTCAACGAATGCCCTATGAGAAAATCTAGTTCATATACCGGGCAAAACTTTTAGTGTCAACCCGAGCACCTAGATCAAACAACAAATTATACAAACCGTAAAAGGTGCGATTGATGTATAGGAAATGCTTGGAGCCTCTGTTTCCATTCATTTTTCTGATGGTTTGGTCACTGCTTAAACGCTTGCTAAGCGCACCAATTGCCTCCCAAAAATCTGGATTAGAAAAATCAAATTGATCTCGTTGAAACGGTTGTGTGAATAAGCTAAGCAATTCGTGAAAAAGGTCGGAAACATATTTTATGGTGGCTTGATCATCGCTCGGCACTAAGATTTCCAAATCCCAAAGCAAGGCGTCAAATACGCCGCGGTCATTTTGGGCTTCAGCGGTAGCTAGGGCAAAATAGGGGGTGTAGAAATTTTCAGGTACCTGTTTCATGCAGCCAAAATCAATCGGCACTAACCTATTTTCGACGTCTACCAAGAAATTTCCCGGATGTGGATCTGCATGTACTTTTTTCAATAAGTGCATTTGATACATATAGAAATCCCAAAGGGACTGGCCCACTCGATGCGCTAACTCCGTTCCTCTATGGGCTTTAGCAAATGTTTGAATGTGCTGTCCTTCCATCCAATCCATGGTTAGGATACGATCACTGGAAAGCGATCGATAGTAGCTAGGAAAACGAACGTTGTCCAATCCTGCACAGGATTGAGCAATGGCTTGGCTTTGTTCCAATTCCAGCTGGTAGTCAGTCTCTTCTAACAATTTGTCTTGAACCTCTTGAAAGTATTTTTCTGAATCCTTGGCATTGATGTTAAACATCTTAAGCGCTACAGGCTTAACCAATTTAAGGTCTGATACAATACTCTCGGCCACTCCTGGGTATTGAATTTTTACCGCATAGGCATGACCATCCTTGTAGGCTTTATGCACCTGGCCAATGCTAGCCGCATGCGCCGCTTCGCGTTCAAATCGATCAAACAATACTTCAGGGCTTTGCCCCATGGATCGCTTAAAGCTTTTTTGTACCAAGGGGTAGGAGAGCGGAGGGACGGAAAATTGAGCTAGGGAAAACTGGTCGTAGTAGGCTTCGGGGAGCATGTTTTTTTCCATGCTCAACATTTGGGCCACCTTCAGGGCACTTCCCTTCATCGTTTTCAGACCATCGTAAATAGCCGAAGCATTCTCTTTGTCCAAGTCATTTTGAGATACGTCTTGTCCGAGTATTTTTTTGGTGTAGTGCACTGTATAGTTTCCGCCAACTTGGACACCCGTCTTCAATAGGGTCTTGGCACGTGCAATTTTTGACGTGGGGATAGAATTGATCGATTTCATGGCTTAATGAGCTATGAAGTCCTTGATGAGGTATTTGCCTAGGTCAAATAAGTTACTGTTGGGTCGATCCATGAATAACTCAAAAAAAGTGGCCGTTGATTTTTCAATCAATATGTCTGTTTTTTCAAATCCTTTGGAACGATCCTTGACCCAATATTGGAATAAGAGCATAAACTGAATCCAAAAGGCTTCTTCAGTACCCGCACTTTGAAGTTGAGCGATTGCTTTAGGTCCCTGCTGAGTTCTGGAAAGATGTTCTTTGGCCCACGCTTTGTATTGCGTTCTAAATCCTTTGAGGTCCCCCCAAGAAGCAAGGTCGGACTTAAATGCTTCCGCACTGTGGAGGATGTACGTTCTGTTGGCTGTCATCACCTCAAACAGGGTAAATAACAGACTTAATGCTTTTTCTTGAGCTGGCGCTTGCTGAAAATCAGAGCTTTGCGCTACCAAATCACTGGCTTGTCCCATAAATGCCTCCCAAATCGACGATTTTAGATGGGCTAGATCGCTGAATTGTGCGTAAAAGTCTGCCTCACTACATCCAGCAATTTGACAAAACTGATACACATTGGTGCACGGTTTTGAACCATCTAGTTGGGCGTGCATGTATGCAGAAATTAGATCCTGAGCTGAAGGTGCTGATTTTTTGGATTTGGTAGCCGCCATTTGTTTAATGTTTTTGTTTAAATGCTATACAAAAGTAACATAAAATGAGTTCTATTCACCCTGAGCTATCACAATAATTCGTTATTTTTTGTTTCTTTACCGCAAGTACCTACCCTATGGATATATCTACCGTTTTTAAAAATAATCAAGCATGGATCGAACAAAAATTACAGGGAGAACCTGGATACTTTGATCGATTAGGTTCTGGTCAAAATCCTGATTTGCTGTACATAGGTTGCTCAGATTCTCGGGTATCTGCCGAAGAATTGATGGGTGCTGAGCCGGGAGAGATTTTTGTCCACAGAAACATCGCCAATATGGTGATTTCCATTGACCTGAATGCGATGTCTGTGATCAACTACGCAGTTAAGTATTTAAAAGTGAGTAAGATAGTGGTTTGTGGACACTACGGTTGTGGGGGTGTGCAAGCGGCTATGCAATCTGCAGACATGGGAATACTTAACCCTTGGTTGCGCAATATTCGAGATGTGTATCGAATCCACAAACACGAACTCAATAACATTGAACACGAACAAGACCGCTACAAAAGACTGGTAGAACTCAATGTTCAGGAACAATGCGTCAATCTGATCAAAACAGCAGCCGTTCAAAAGGCCTACAGAGAACGCGGATTAAAAGTATACGGTTGGGTGTTTGATGTACATACCGGTAAACTGATCGATTTGGCCATTGATTTTGAACGCATCCTGGAAAACATCATGGAGATCTACCATTTGGATTAAACCACATTATTTGTTCTTGGTCTAAATTACAATCACGCTGTAGGGTAATTCCCTAGGAAGGTGTTTGTTATATTTGTAGGAATACGACTATGGACCAAATCATTCGCTATGCCCTGAACCACAAGTTAGTGGTTTTGTTAGGCACCGCCATTATGGCGTTTTACGGGTTATACGCCCTGAGTCAACTTTCAGTTGGCGCTGTACCGGATATCACCAACAATCAAGTTCAAATCATTACGACATCCCGAAGCTTGTCCACGGAGGACGTGGAACGGTACCTGACCTATCCGGTTGAACTCGAAATGGCCAATCTTCCAGGTGTACGCGAAATACGTTCTGTGTCCAAGTTTGGGCTGTCTGTGGTTACGGTGGTATTTGATGACGCATTAGGCACTTATTTGCCGAGACAACTTATCGCCGAAAAAATCGCCTCTGCTCAAGAAAAAATCCCTCAGGGTTTCGGGACCCCGTTTATGGGACCCATCACAACAGGTCTGGGTGAAATTTATCAATACACATTATCGGTTGACCAAGCCCACAAAAACAAGTACTCCCTCACCGAACTCCGCAGTATACAAGATTGGTTGGTGAAAAGGGAATTGTCCGGAATTCCTGGGGTGGTTGAGGTAAATACGTGGGGAGGTTACCTCAAAACCTATGAGGTGGCTATTCAGCCTGAGCGTCTACAGGCCCTTGAGTTGTCGGTCTTGGATGTATACCAGGCGTTACAGGCCAACAACAGTATTGCTGGCGGAAGTTATATAGAAAAAAATGATCAAGCTTATTTTGTTCGTGGTGAGGGGTTACTCGACAGTCTAGAGGAAATTGAAGCATTGGTGGTTGCACAACGCGGTGCTGTACCTGTATTGGTTCGGGATGTGGCTGAGGTGCGTTATGGCTATGCCAATCGGTTTGGCGCAATTACGGCCAACGGAGATGGAGAAACGGTGATGGGTCAAGTGATGATGCTCAAAGGGGCCAATGCTCAAGAGGTAATCTCAGCCGTTAAGCAGCGTGTTGCCTATGTGCAAACCATGCTTCCTGAAGGTATCACGATCAACCCATTTTTGGAGCGCAGTGAACTCATCGAAAAAACCACGTTTACGATTGCTGAAAATTTAGTGCTGGGCTGTCTGATCGTCATTTTTGTGGTGGTCGTTCTTTTGGGGTCTTGGCGTTCTGGATTAGTAGTTGCTTCAGTCATTCCATTGAGTTTGTTGTTTGCTTTGTCCCTGATGTATGTGTTCGATGTCGATGCCAATTTGATGAGCTTGGGAGCGATTGATTTTGGTATTATTATCGATGGGGCCGTAATTATTGTCGAATACATCGCCTTTCAAATCACCGCAAAAGCAGCTACACTAGCGAAACTTTCTGGCGTAGAGCGCAGAGTTGAATTGGATGAAATTACCCGAAAAGGGGCTTCTAAAATGATGCGTTCAGCCATCTTTGGTCAACTCATCATTTTGATTGTATTTATTCCAATTTTATCGTTAGTGGGTGTTGAAGGCAAGATGTTTCGACCTATGGCATTGGTGTTTAGTTTTGCGCTTGTAGGCACCATGTTGCTGTGCTTTACGTACATTCCCGTGGTGACTGCTCTGGTGGTCAAACCGGATAGTGCGGCCAAAACAAGCTGGTCGATACGCGCACTCAATCATTTATCTCGCCACATCTATTACCCTACGTTGGTTTGGGCACTCCGCCACAAGAAGTGGGTGCTCAGCAGTGCAGGAGGCTTATTGCTCGCTGCGATACTTCTTTTTGTAAACATGGGGGGAGAATTTGTACCCACCCTAGACGAAGGTGATTTTGTCATTCAACCCGTATTGCCTACCGGTACCTCTTTGAGTAAAACAATCGAATACACCTCAGCGATGGAAAAAATTATTTTGGGTTTTGATGAGGTCGATCAAGTGGTGTCTCGTATTGGTGCCGCTGAGGTGCCAACAGACCCCATGTCTATGGAGGAAAGCGATGTGATCATCAAGTTACATCCTATAGGCACCTGGAAAAACGCAACAACTAAAGATGAATTGGCGGATATGATTAAGGACTCATTGATGCAGATCGATCATGTCTCATATGAATTTACCCAGCCTATAGAAATGCGCTTCAATGAATTGATCACCGGTGTTCGCGCTGATGTGGCCATTAAGGTATTTGGACCCGAGCTGGATGTGCTTCAACAGAAAGCATTTGACATTCAACAGGCCATTCAAGAGGTTCCTGGCGCTGCAGATATCAGTGTGGAAAAAATTGAGGGATTACCCCAGATGAGGGTGAAATACCACAGGCCAGCACTGGCTCGTTATGGGGTGAGTGTGGATGAGTTGAATACGGTACTTTCCCTGGGGTTTGCCGGCGCGCGAGCAGGAACTGTGTTTGAGGGAGAAAAACAATTTGATTTAACTTTAAAGTGGGATGCTGCTCACAGGCAGGAACTACAAGATTTAGAAAAGATCAGCGTGCAACTAAAGGACGGTCGTCAGGTACTTTTGGGTTCACTGGCTTCGGTGACTTATGACCAAGGACCGGCCAAGATTTCCCGCGACAATACCAAAAGAAGGGTTGTTGTTGGGATTAACGTACGCAACAGAGATATGGCTTCAGTAGTAGAGGATGTTCAGAAAATCATAGCCCAAAAGATTGATCTGCCCGCTGGTTATTCGATAGAATATGGCGGTCAGTTTAAAAATCTTCAAACCGCTTCTCGCCGTTTGGCGATTGCTGTTCCCGTGGCCCTTTTCTTGATTTTTGTGCTCCTTTATTTCGCTTTCGACTCAGTGAAAGACGCCCTGTTGATTTATACTGCCATTCCACTTTCAGCGATTGGCGGCGTGTTTTTACTCGCTTTGCGCGGCATGCCGTTCAGTATTTCAGCCGGGGTAGGATTCATAGCGCTTTTCGGTATCGCTGTGTTAAATGGAATCGTCCTAATTGAGGAATTTAAAGAGCTTCAAATCCACGGGATGCGCAATCGATATGCGCGCATCATACGGGGGACCCAATACCGGATGCGACCAGTGCTTTTGACGGCTTCTGCAGCAGCTCTTGGGTTTTTACCCATGGCTATTTCTACCTCCGCGGGGGCTGAGGTACAACGGCCGTTGGCCACTGTGGTTGTGGGGGGACTCGTGTCGGCTACCCTGCTTACTTTATTGGTACTTCCCTTGTTATACGCTTTGTTTGATCGCTGGAATCCACAGCCGATACGATTAAAGAAAAAGATAAAAAAGACAGTTTTGATCATCGGTTTTTCTCTATTTGGGTTAGGCCAAATCAGCGCACAAGAGCCCATCAGCCAAGCGGATTGGGTGCAAAGAGTGCTCGATCATCAACCGCAACTCAAAGCAGCACAACAAGCGGCTAAATCGGTAGAGGCCTTCAAAGGAACGGGTTGGGATTTGGGATCCACAGAAGTCTATCATCAATTTGATCAAAATAACATTGCGCCTAATGGGCAGCCTTTAAGGGTTTGGGGCGTCAACCAGACCATCCCATTTCCTACAGTAATGGCCAGCAGACAACGGCTATTGAGCCAAAAAGCGACTGCTGCGTCCCTGGAGCTTCAGTCCATACTCTGGTCCTGGGAACGCAAAGCCATCGGCGCATACAGAGAACTGATGTACCGACAACAAGTGGTGGGGCATTGGAAAAAATTGGCAGATCAATTGAACGAGTGGACTCAGAAAAACGAAAGAAAGCTCGCTTTAGGCGGGATTACGGTACTGGCTTATAAAACAGCCTTGGCCAAAAGCAGATCTGTTCAGCAACAACTAAACCAAGAGATCAAACAGCTTGAGGCCCTGCAAAGAACGATGGCCGCCTGGGGGCAAATCACCCCTGATTTCAAAGCGGCAGATACCGTATGGAAACCCATGGCCTTGGATACTACGTGGCTGCGCACAACGGCAAATAAGAGAAGTGAACTGCTTGTCCATCAAGCCAGAACAGAAAAAAACCTGCAACTTCAAGGGTACTTACCCAGTCTGTCTGGCGCCGTGTTTCAAGGATCAAACGATGCGGTAAGCGGTGAGAAATACTCAGGTTTTCAAGTGGGTATGTCTTTTCCCATTTGGGCCAAACCCCAACATGCCCGGATCAAAGCGGCCCAATATCGATGGAGTGAAGCACAGTGGCTGGCCGAAGACCAAGAGCAAAAATGGGTATTGGCCAGACAAGAAGCAATCGCTCGATACCAGCAGGCACTTTCCGCCTGGGAGTCCATAAATCTGAGTGACCAATATCTAGGAGATGAACTTTCCAAAAGTGCGGAAGTCTCCTACCGAACTGGGGCGATTGATTTTTGGCAATACGCCATGATTCAAGATCAGGCCTTACAATCAACGTTAGAATACCTACAGCTGCAATGGCAATTAGATCAAGCAGTACTCGCGCTTAATTATCCAGATGACACCCTATAAATCAACACCTATGAAATTTCTAACTAGTGCATTGGTCACCTTACTTATGATCGGTTGCGGAGCAGATCCTGCCCCGAAAGAGTTGAAAGAGCCTGAACCAGAAACTGCGGTGACCACAGAAATCGCTGAGGTGGAACCTAACCAAAAAGTCCTTCAAGTGCACGGCACCCTTGTCGTCCCCCCCAGTCATGAAGCCACCGTTCATCCTATGTTTGCTGGGTATGTGCATTCCATAGAACTATTGCCTGGAGAGAAGGTTAAAAAAGGCGAGGTGCTTTTTGAACTGACCCACCCCAACTATATAGAGCGACAAAGAAATTATTTGTCTGCCCAGGCTTTGTTCAAGCAACAGGAGAAAGAATGGAAAAGACAGTCTCAGCTCTTTGCGGAAAAAATCAGTTCGGATAAAGAGGCGGCTGAAGCAGAAAATCTATGGTCACAAGCCAAAGCGTCCTATTGGGCTGCTCAAGCTGAGATCAAATTGATGGGGATCGATGTACAGGCACTGGAGAAAGGCGTTATCCGTCCTACCCTGTATGTGCGGGCACCAATCGATGGTTATGTAACTGAGGTGGGGGCTCACCAAGGTATGTATTTGTCCGAGAATCAAGCGGCGGTTACCATCACGGACTTGACACAGATGCATTTGGAGTTGGAAGTTTTTGAACACCAAGCGTCCCAACTAGCCACTGGCCAATCCGTATCTTTTTACCTGCAAGATCGACCCGAGCAGGTGTATTCTGCCCAAATACACGTGATCAATAAAGCCATAAATCCACAAACACGTACGTTGGTCGTACATGCGGATATCGATCAGTCTGTCCAAGGGACCTTAACCCCTGGCATGTTTGTAGTGGCCCAAATCGCTATCGACTAAGTTTATTTTTTATATTCGTGGGGTGGAGTACCTCAATGAGTTTTTAGTTTCTGTATTGCCCTACACAGAATGGGTGATGCTTTTTTTAGTAGTCGGTGGAGGATTGTTTTTAACGATCTATTCTCGATTGCTTCCCTTTCGATATTTTAAACACGCCATTGAAATCACGGCCGGAAAGCACGATGACCCAAACGCCCCTGGTGAAGTAAGTCATTTTCAAGCACTTTCTTCGGCAGTCGCAGCGACCGTGGGGATGGGTAATATTGCGGGTGTAGCTATCGCTATTTATTTGGGAGGTCCGGGCGTTGTTTTTTGGATCTGGATGACGGCTTTAATCGGCATGGCCATCAAATATTACTCCTGTACCTTGGCGGTGATGTACCGTGGGGTTAATCCACAAGGGATGGTACAAGGGGGGCCCATGCACTATATGGTGCAAGGAATAGGGCCTAAAGCCAAGGGACTTGCTGTGTTTTTCTCTGTAGCTGGACTTTTTGGGGTGTTGCCTGCCTTTACGGCCAATCAATTGGTGCAAACCCTAGTCGATGTGGTGGAGCCTCATAGCTGGACGCCCATCACAGATCCTTGGACATGGAAGTTAATTTTGGGTTTAACGCTATCGGCACTCACGGTGGGGGTTATTTTTGGCGGTCTAAAAAAAATCGCCCGTGTAGCCTCCTCCATGGTACCTCCAATGGTATTGGTTTATCTAGGCTCGGTATTGTGGATATTAATCAACTCTTGGAGTGAAGTACCCGGGGTATTTGCCTTGATTTTTGAGGAAGCATTCAATACCCGTACCATGGTTCAGGGAGGACTCTGGGGATTGATCATCGTCGGGATCAGGAGGGCGATATTTTCCAATGAATCTGGAGTAGGGTTGGCCCCTATGTTTCATGGACAGTCTAAATCTACTTATGCTGTTCAAGAGGGACTGGTAGCGATGTTGGGTCCGTTCATCGATACGATTGTGGTATGTACACTCACGGCTTTGGTGATATTGGTCAGCGGTGTCTACCTAGAAGGCGGTTCCAATGGAATATTGATGACCCTAGAGGCCTTTAGGGCCTTTTTCGGACCCTATGGAGCCGTTTTGCTTTTGGTTGTTGTGGTGGCTTTTGGGCTGTCTACCCTGTTTACCTATGCGTACTACGGAACCAAGTGTTTGGATTTTCTTTCTGACTATCGATGGGGATATCGCTATAACTACATCTATATTTTTAGCATTACCTTTGCAGCTGTCGCCTCAGTGGATTTGGTCATTAATATCATTGACTTATCCTTTGCTCTGATGTGCATCCCTAATATGATCGCGCTGCTGTACCTTGCTCCAAGGGTAAACGCTGCAGCTCGTGACTACTTTAAACGCCCATGAGTACCCACCGATCTGGATTTGTCAACATTATTGGAAACCCCAACGTAGGAAAATCTACGTTGATGAATGCTTGGGTTGGCGAAAAATTATCCATCATTACTTCGAAAGCCCAAACGACCCGTCACCGTATTTTAGGTATTGTGAACGGAGATGATTTTCAAGTGATTTTATCGGATACACCCGGGATTATCAAACCGGCCTATCAGTTGCAAAATGCGATGATGCAATTTGTATCTACTGCTTTTGAGGATGCGGACGTTTTGGTCTACATGGTGGAAATAGGCGAAAAAGCACTTAAAGACGAAGGCTATTTTAATAAAATAGCCAACAGCGAAGTACCCGTTTTGCTGTTGCTCAATAAAATTGATCAAGCAGATCAACAAAAACTCGAAGAACAAGTCGCCTATTGGCAAGAGCAATTACCCAAAGCAGAAATTCATCCCATCTCTGCCTTGACCGTGTTTAACGTCAAGGAGGTGTTTGATCGAATTTTGGAATTGTTGCCTGAAGCGCCCCCCTATTATCCCAAGGACCAATTAACCGACAAGCCCGAACGTTTTTTTGTCAACGAGGCCATTCGTGAAAAAATCTTGAAATTTTATCAAAAGGAGATTCCGTACGCGGTGGAGATTGACACAGAAGAGTTTGTAGAAGATGAGAAAATCATCCGAATGAGGGCTGTGGTCATGGTCGAGCGCGAAACCCAAAAGGGAATTATTATCGGTCATCGAGGTGCAGCCTTGAAGCGGGTAGGTGTGGCGGCGCGAAAAGACTTGGAGCGTTTTTTCGGCAAGCAAGTTCATCTCGAGCTGTACGTTAAAGTCAATCCTGACTGGCGTTCTAACCAAAGGCAGCTCAAGAGATTTGGGTACGACCAGGGGTAATGATCTCCGCCGATGGGGCTTGTACGGAATTTAAATCCTATTTTTGCACCAAATTCCCTTTATGAGTGCTATTGTAGCCATTGTTGGTCGCCCTAATGTGGGCAAATCTACCTTATTCAACCGATTGATTCAGAGACGTGAAGCCATAGTTGATGCGGTTAGCGGGGTGACACGTGACCGACACTACGGAAAAAGTGAGTGGAATGGGCGTATTTTTTCAGTCATCGACACAGGAGGATACGTTTTGGGAAGCGAGGATATTTTCGAAAAAGAAATCGACAAACAAGTAGAGTTGGCCATCGATGAGTCGGACGTCATCATCTTTGTGGTCGATGTGGAAACCGGGATTACCGGTATGGATGCAGATGTGGCACAATTACTCAGAAAAGTGAAAAAACCGGTGTTGTTGGCGGTCAATAAAGTGGATGCCAATAACCGAATCGACGACGCCTATGAGTTCTTTAATCTAGGCTTAGGTCAATACTACAACATATCCGGTATTACCGGCAGTGGAACGGGAGATTTACTCGATGCTGTGGTGGCTGCTTTGCCCCCTCAAGTCGAGGATGACAATGATGCGGAGCTGCCTAGATTTGCCGTAGTAGGACGACCAAATGCGGGAAAATCCTCCTTGATCAATGCCCTGATCGGTGAGGAGCGCTACATCGTCACTGATGTTGCAGGAACCACCCGGGACAGTATCGATACCAAATACAACCAATTTGGCTTTGAATTTAACCTAGTCGATACAGCGGGTATTCGAAGAAAGGCTAAAGTTCGGGAAGATCTTGAGTTTTATTCCGTCATGCGATCGGTGCGCGCCATCGAACAATCTGATGTCTGTCTATTGGTGTTGGATGCCACCCGAGGATTTGACGGTCAAGACCAAAATATTTTCTGGCTGGCCCAACGAAACAACAAAGGAATCGTCATTTTGGTGAACAAATGGGATTTGTACGAAAAAGACACCAATAGTGCTAAAGAATACACCCAAAAAATCAAAGAGGTCATCGCTCCGTTTGTCGATGTGCCGATTGTATTTGTCTCGGTAAAGAATAAGCAAAGAATATTTAAAGCGATTGAGACGGCCGTACAGGTGTACCAAAATCGATCTAAACGCGTACCGACCCATCAGTTTAATGAAGTGATGTTGCCGTTGATCGAAAACTATCCGCCACCTGCCAATAAGGGCAAATACATCAAAATCAAGTTTTGCACCCAAATACCCTCTCCGTATCCTCAGTTTGTGTTTTTCTGCAATCTGCCTCAATACGTGAAAGATCCGTACAAACGATTTTTGGAAAATAAAATCCGTGAAAACTTTGATTTTAATGGGGTACCCATCAGTATTTTTATCCGAAAAAAATAACTACAACTGATCCCTAATCGCGATTAACTCTTTTTTCACCCCCTCAAGACGAGCGATCAACTCGGCTGTGGTCATAGCGTTCTTTCGCTCGAGTTTCAATTGACTTTTCGCCCCCTCTAAGGTGAATCCCTTCTCCTTGACTAAATGATGAATCTGGGTGAGCAAGGCAACATCCTCCGGGGTAAATTTTCGCGCACCGCGCGCATTTTTTTTCGGGTTGAGTTGGGGGAATTGAGTTTCCCAAAACCGAATCAGCGAAGTGTTCACCGAAAAGGCCTCTGCGACTTCGCCGATGGAGTAGTAACGTTTGTTGGGCAGTGTGTGCATTAATCGAGGGATTGGTTTTCTTGACTGGCGTAGCGCAACATACTTTGGAACTCCTCTGGAGTTAGGCTGCCGTAGTAAAAATTGATTGGATTGATTTTTTTTCGGTCTTTCCAGACCTCATAATGCAAGTGTGGCGCTTCTGAACGACCCGTGTTACCCACATAACCGATAAGGTCTCCGCGCTTCACTCTTTGCCCCACACGAACATTGTATTTGTTCAAATGCCCGTAAAGGGTTTCATAACCAAAACCATGGGCAATTCGAATGTGGTTTCCGTATCCGGAAGATCGGTTATCGGCCCGCACCACTTTTCCATCTCCAGGCGCGTAGATCGGGGTCCCTTTTGGGGCGGTAAAGTCCATACCCCAGTGCATTTTTCTTGTTTTTGAAAATGGATCAGAGCGATATCCGTACCCCGAGGCAATCCGAGTCATTTTTTCATTAGAAAGGGGCTGAATCGCTGGAATGGAGGCCAAAAGGGTTTCTTTCTCCGAGGCAAGTGCCGTGATTTCATCTAGTGATTTTGACTGAACGACTAATTGTTTTTGCAGGATATCCATTTTTTTAGCGGTTTCTGCAATCAGGTCTGAGTGTTCGTATCCCTCGTAAATTTGATAACGGTTGATACCGCCAAACCCTGCTTTTCTCTGGGACTCGGATATTGGAGCGGTTTCAAAATAAACCCGGTAGATCGTATTGTCACGCTCTTCTATGTTGGCCAATACCTTTTGGGCTTGCTCCATTTTTTTTTGGAGCAGACTGTACTGAACCTTAAAGTTTTCTACTTCGCGTTGTAAGGAGAGTTCTTTTGGGGTATTTACGATAGTTGTATTCAGTAAGACGACCAATCCAAGTAACCCAAAAACGGCTGAGGCCAAAAGAAAGGTAAACACCCTCCGATAGCGCACCAGCGCACGTACCTGAATTTTCTTGTACGAAAGGGTCCGTGGATCGTAGTAGTATTTTACTTGGGCCATCTCACTAAATTTGTGCTATTTTTGTGCGTAAATGCCATTCTTACAAAGATAATTCCTTTTTAGACACTGAGCACCGCACCTTAACCATCCTTTAACTTTGATGAAATCTCAAGACATTCGCCATAAATTCCTTCAGTTTTTCAAAGAAAAACAACACCGAATTGTTCCTTCTGCACCCATGGTGATCAAAGACGATCCCACATTGATGTTTACCAATGCAGGTATGAACCAATTTAAGGCCTATTTCTTGGGAAACGCCAAAGCGGCTGATCAGCGGGTGGCTGATACCCAAAAATGTCTTCGGGTGAGCGGCAAGCACAACGATTTGGAGGAAGTAGGAAAAGACACCTACCACCACACCATGTTTGAGATGCTGGGAAATTGGAGTTTTGGTCAAAGCCAACCAGGTGGAAATGGGTATTTTAAAAAAGAAGCAATTGAATGGGCTTGGGAACTGCTTACGGAGGTATATGGGATTGATCCATCATGGATGTATGTGACTGTATTCGAGGGTTCTAATGATGCAGATCAACTAGAAAAGGATGAAGAGGCCTTGGCTCTGTGGCGCAACCTAGTTCCCGAATCCCAAATACTTTATGGCAACAAGAAGGATAACTTTTGGGAGATGGGGGATCAAGGACCATGTGGCCCTTGTTCAGAGATCCATGTAGATATTCGCTCTGCAGCGGAAAAAGCCAAAATACCCGGGGCTTCCCTGGTAAACAACGACCATCCTCAAGTGATTGAGATTTGGAATTTGGTCTTTATGCAGTTCAACCGAAAGGCAGATGGACAGCTCGAACGCTTGCCCGCACAGCATGTGGATACAGGTATGGGTTTTGAGCGCTTGTGCATGGTATTACAAGGAGTGCAATCCAATTACGACACGGATGTTTTTAAGCCGTTAATTCGAGAAATAGAAAACATCACTGATGTAACCTTCGGGCAAAAAGAAGAAACTGATATTGCCATTAGGGTGATTGCGGATCACATTCGCGCGGTTTCTTTCTCCATCGCAGATGGTCAGTTGCCCTCCAATGCAGGTGCGGGCTATGTGATTAGGCGGATTTTGCGTCGGGCCATACGCTATGGATTTACCTTCTTAGGCGCTAAAGAACCAACTATTTTCCGTCTGGTTAAGATTTTGGTCGACCAGATGGGTTCTTCGTTCCCAGAACTTAAAGAACAGCAACAACTGATCACCAATGTGGTGCGCGAGGAAGAGCAATCCTTTTTAAAGACATTGGACCAAGGCTTACAATTGCTGGATGTATTGGTGGCTGGATTGAGCACCAAGGTTCTCCCTGGAGATAAAGCTTTTGAGCTATACGACACCTTTGGGTTTCCCATTGACCTTACGGCATTGATTTTGTCTGAAAAAGGTTTTGGGTTAGATCAGGAGGGATTTGCCAAATCCATGGAAGCACAAAAAGCGCGTTCAAGAAAGGCCGCCCAAATAGATAAGGAGGATTGGGTGGTCTTGCGTGAAGATGACCAACAAGAATTTGTGGGATATGACACCTTGGAGGTAGATGTTCGCTTGGTGAAATACCGCAAAATGACTTCTCAAAAAGAAGGGGTGCTTTATCAGTTAGTGTTTAATCTAACCCCGTTTTATCCTGAGGGTGGGGGACAGGTAGGAGATAAAGGTTATTTGGAGGCTCCAAACGGCAACATCACGTATATCATTGATACCAAGCGGGAAAACCAAGAAATTGTTCATTTTGCCAAACAGCTTCCTGGGGAGTTGGACGGTAAATTTAAAGCGGTAGTTGACCGACTTCAACGAGCTAGAACAAGCCAAAACCACTCGGCTACCCATTTGATGCATCAGGCATTGCGCAGTGTTTTGGGCACCCACGTCACCCAAAAAGGATCGGCGGTTCACTCTAAGTATTTGCGTTTTGACTTTTCGCATTTTGCCAAGTTGAGCCAAGAGGAATTAGAAGCCGTGGAGCAATTTGTCAATGCGCGGATCGAGAGTCAGATCCCCTTGGTGGAACAGCGCATGGTTCCTATGGAACAGGCGGTGGAACAAGGAGCCATGGCCCTGTTTGGCGAGAAATATGGCGATGCAGTGCGCACGATTAGATTTGGTTCGTCTATTGAACTTTGCGGGGGTACACACGTAGCCAATACATCAGACATATGGCACTTCAAAATAATCTCAGAAACCGCAGTCGCTGCGGGCATTCGCCGCATTGAAGCGATTACAGGAGATGCCGTACGCGCATATTTCATGGATCATTACAAGCAGTTGACTTCCGTAAAAGAAGTGCTGAACGCCACGGGTGATCCACTCGCTCAGGTAAAGCAATTACAGGAACAAAATCAGTTGCTTAAAAAAGAATTAGAATCGATCATGAAGGAAAAAGCCATGGGTCTAAAACAAGGCTTGATCGATAGCATTCAAGAAGTCAACGGAATAAAACTGATCGCCCAAAAGGTGGATTTAGCCCCTGGATTGGTCAAAGATCT
>ENA-UPTJ01000385-UPTJ01000385.1-marine-metagenome-genome-assembly--contig:-NODE-385-length-28329-cov-7.710511_pt1 | contig 28329 bp, 14 predicted proteins | sample MGYA00238168_ERZ767080 | MGnify/ENA primary metagenome ERZ767080 (study PRJEB28935, sample SAMN06266237) | marine metagenome | isolation source: Columbia River Estuary | place: USA:Columbia River Estuary... | reverse complement strand
GTGATATGGTCATATTCCAGGCTGAGCGAACTGCCACAACATTTGCAAATGCCTCCATCTCTTGTAAAAACAATCTTTTTTGTTGTTGCTGAAATGTATCGGCTCTGGGAAAAACAAGCAGCACTTAAAAATAAAATAGCGAATAATAAAAATAATTTCCTCATGCTGCTACTGGGTTTTCAGGTTGCTTTGATTGATGACCATACTCGAATCTATACATTTTCAGTCAATGGATAAAAATGAAGTCCTCCAATACATTGAGGTGCATGCTAATCGATTTTACTTTAATTCTAGTTTTTCAACTTTTTTATACTCTTTACCCCTAATCAATTCAAAATCTTTTACCATTGCTTTTAATAAAACAGCGTGTAATTTTGCCAAGTTATTTTTTTGGCTGATGTCTACTTTCAAATTATACAATTGATAGTCATCTGAATTACCCAATTCTATATTTACTTCTTCCAGTACGGAATCGCCACCATAAGGTGGAATCATCAACCAATCGCCTTTTCGAAAAGCTGTTTTGGTATTTGCCTCAATGATGAGACTTTTTCGTCCTTTATTGCTCTTGCCCATAAAAACGTCAATCAAATTTTGGCTATCAGTAATCTTTACTTCTTCTCCAACAAGTGCACCAATTGATGCAAGAAGATCCATTTGGCAAACCATGGCATCAGAAACGGATGGGTAGATTGATCCTTTCCAGTAAATAAAAAAAGGAACTCTTGTGCCAGCCTCAAGCAAGCTGTATTTACCTCCACGAAGAGGGCCATTGGGTTTGTGGTTGCCCAATTTTTCAACCGCATCGTCGTAGTATCCATCATTCAAAACCGGACCATTATCACTTGTAAAAACGATCATCGTATTTTCTAATATATTTTCGTTTTTCAAGGTTTTAACAATCTCTCCAACACACCAATCGGCTTCCAGTATGACATCTCCACGTGGACCTAAACCAGATTTGCCTTCAAACCTTGGATGAGGTGTACGGGGAACATGCGGTTGATTCATGGCATAATACAGGAAAAATGGATTTTCATCGTGCGATAAAATAAAGGATTTTGCTTTTTCAAGAAAATGGTCAGCAATATCTTCATCTTTCCAATTTGCAGTTGTACCTCCTTTGACAAAACCTATTCGGGGAATGCCATTTACAATTGAACCATTATGTCCATGATGCCATTTCATTTTCAACAACTCCGGATTAGACTTTCCAGTGGGTTCTCCTTCAAAGTTTTTTTCGTAATCAATAGCAATAGTATCGTTAGCACTTAAGCCATCCACAAACCCATTGTTTATGTATATGGTCGGTACACGGTCTTGTGTAGCAGCCATGATATATGCATAATCAAATCCAACCTCATTGGGACCAGGAGTTATTTTTTTATTCCAATCAACAATTCCTGTACCTAAACCAAGATGCCATTTGCCTACAACTGCAGTTTTATACCCTGTTTGTTTTAACATTTTTGGCAGGGTTTGCTGTTCTGTACCAATCAATAATGGCGCTGAACCAGGCAATATTTTTGCGTCTTTGTTGCGCCAAGGATAAACACCAGTAAGCAAGGCATACCGGCTAGGTGTACAGGTTGCAGAAGATGCGTAGCCATTGGTAAACCTCACTCCGCCTTTGGCCAGCATGTCAATATTTGGTGTTTTTATGGCCGTGGCACCATAGCAACCCAAGTCTCCATAACCCAAATCATCAAGATATATAACAATAATATTAGGCCTGCTCTTTGGTTTGGGCGAATTGTTTTGTGAAAATCCCGTTGTAATAAAAATAAACAACAGAAGAAACAAAGTATTAAATGTTCTCATTGTTTACCCTTTCGATTTAGTTTTTTTATTTTTTTTAATCAGCGGAAACAGTTCTGACTCAATATGGGCTGATTTAGCCATCTTGATAAAATCATCTTTAAGTTGTGGCATTGTAGATGCCAGGTCATTTTTTTCAAATGGGTCTTTTGATAAATTATAAATTTGAACTGATGGCGGTTGAACATCAGTTTCATATTTTAAAACTGCCTTCATATCACCTTTTCGTATACCCACTGATTGGTCGCGTTCCCAATAAAGGTATTCATGTTCAACTTGCTCCTTTGGTTTTCCCAATAATGTTGGAAGAAATGAAATACCATCAATCTTTTCCGGCTTTTTTACATTGATAATTTCAGCACAGGTAGGCAAGAAATCCCAAAAAGCAGAAATATGGGTTGATGTTGACCCGGGTTTTATTTTATCTTTCCAGTAAGCAATCAAAGGAGTTTTTATACCGCCTTCGTATACTTCACTTTTCCTTCCGTGCAATTGTCCGCCGGTATGAAGATAATTGTCCTCTTCAGGATTGAGTGCAGTTCCATTGTCGCTTGAGAAGATAATCAAAGTGTTATCCAACAGGTTAAGCTTTTTTAGTGTAGCGATAATTTCTCCTACCTCAGTATCAAGACGAGAAGTTAATGCTGCATATTTGGGTACTGAAAAATCCTCTGCGTTTGCCACACCTGCCTTTATCCCCGTTTTTTTTGCATAATATGCTAAAACCGAATCATCGGACTGATGATAGGGTGCATGTGGCAATGTTGGTGCGAAATATAGGAAAAAGGGATTGTTTTTATTTTTATCAATGAAATTCAATGCTTCATCCTTTATCGTATTGGCACTATACACCGAAAAGGGGGTTTTAATATTCTGAAAAATGGTAACAGAATCATCATTGCTGCGCATGTAATGTGTGAAATAATCATGGGCATGCCGTTGACAATTGTACCCGTAAAACTGATCAAAGCCTTGTTTATTTGGTGAACCCTCTGAGCCAGGATAGCCCAAGCCCCATTTCCCAAATGCTCCGGTTTTATACCCTGCTTCCTTAAACAATTCTGCAACGGTTACTTCGCTTGTTGGTATGGGCACATTTCCTTCGAAAGGAAGGGGTTTGTTGTCCCTTACCCACGCGTGTCCAGTGTGCTTCCCTGTCATCAGAGACCCACGGGAGGGAGCACAAATATTTGAACCACTATAATGGTTCGAAAATTTAATTCCCCCTTTTGCCAACCTATCAATATTGGGAGTTTCAATCACTTTACCTCCGTAACAACCAAGTTCGAAATAACCCATATCATCCGCCAAAATGTAAATAACATTGGGTTTATTGTTCTTTTTTTCAGTTTTTTGACCTTTGGCGTTGTTACAAAACAACACAATCAACAAACCGGCGAATACTGTAACTAGATTGCAAACTTTCATTACTTGATATTTTTATATTTAATTTTCACCTTCTTTTTCTACCCAGTTAGGCGGTATGGGGACAGTAGGTTTCCCAAATTTTTCTAAGAATTTTTTGTACATGTCATAATATTTTTCTTTGTACATTTTCTTCATTTTTTCTTCCCTTATCTGGGGATAATAATCAAATATGTCCCCCATGCCTAAAGCCCTTGGGTCTTTTTGATTCGTTAACGCCTTATCCATTGTAGATTTAAGGTCTTTTACAATAGATGCAAACAAAGGATCAGCAGCTAAATTATTGATGCAATCGGGATCCATTACCACATCATACAGTTCATCAGCCGGTCGTTTTCCAAATGCAAGCGAATAATACTTATAATCCGGATCTGTTTCCTTCAGGCCTGTTACATAGGTTTTAGTAGGAGAGTCATCCGTATTATTATATCCGTATTCCGGATCACCTGCTGGCCATCTGTTGGGTTTGTAGTTATGGGCGTAGAAGTATCTATCTGTTCTTATTGCCCTTGAAGGATAACCAACATTAATTTGGTCACCTTCTACCCGTCCCATGTCATGGCGTTCTTTACCCACCAATGAAAACTGTCGTTTTTTATCCACTCTTCCAGATTTGTCAGAAAGCAAAAGATCAAGAAAGCTTTTCCCTGTCATTTGCTGGTGAGGTTTCAATTCAGCGGCTTCCATCAATGTAGGAGCAACATCTGGGAAATTGATAAAGTCTGTAACAGTTCTGCCTGGCTTTATCTTATCCCCCCAACGCACTGCAAATGCTACATGAAAATCTTCATCATATATCTGCCCTTTTACACGGGGAAAAGGCATACCCTGATCAGAAGTTACAATGATGATGGTATTATCAAGCAGGCCACGTTTAGACAAGGCGTCAAGTGCTTTCCCAATCATCATATCATGGTATTCGACCTCTACACCATAATCAGCCAAATCCCCTCGCACCAATTCATTATCCGGTAAAAATGCCTGTACACTTACTTTACTCAAATCTTTTCCAGCTTTTTTATAAGAATCCTTTTCGTATTTGCGATGCGCTTCGTGCGTTCCGAACCAAAAACAAAATGGTTTATTTTGATCCCTTGTATCGAGGTATTGCTCAAAATTGGAAGTATAATCCTTATTGCTGATTCCACTATAAGGAGGCTTTAAATTAAAATTATTAAATTCCCAACCCGCAGGATTATGTTCTCCATAATATACACCAGGGCCCCACCCTTTTCCAGTAAATCCGATGGTATAACCATTGCTTTCCAGCAACTCTGGATAAAATTTCCATTTAGGCGGCATAACCGGAATATGATTGGCGGCTTCTTCAAGTTGCCAAGAGTAACGACCTGTTAAAAAACAAGCGCGTGAAGGCGAACATTTAGGATTGGAAACATACGCATTGGTAAACAAAACACCTTCATGAGCGATGCGATCGAAATTTGGGGTTTTAATAAATTTACTGCCATAAACTCCTATACTTGTTCTAGAAATGTCATCAGCCATGATAACCAAAATATTTGGTCGCTTATTTTGCCCTATTGCTGAAACGCATAGAAATAAACCAAATAAAAGAAAAACATATTTTATCTTCTTGGCAGATCGTTTGTTCATTGTATGAAATTTCTATTTAAATAATGTAAATTTCTTTACCCATGATAAATGATAGAATGTATTGTTAACTCTTTTTGTTCAACTCAATCAAGTGAAATATCGCTATACCGTTACCGTTTGTACGGATAAAAATATCAGCGTTATTTTCTCCCCTGTTATTAAAAAAAGGATCCGCCAAAAGAATGGTTTTCTCTTTCCAAATGCCTGAATTAGTATTCTTTATTGAAAATGCCTTTTTGTTTTTTGCATCCCGCGCATCATACAATAATGCCCATTCAGCAACACCTTCATCAAGCCAAACAATACGAACTTCAATACTTTTTGATTTGCCTAAAAATTGATCGTCAACATCAAAATAAATGGCTTTGTTTGTATTATTGGTATTGATTGATCGGGAAAATTGACTGTAAACACTTTCGGGAGGACCCTTGTGCCACCAACCAATACTTGTAGATTCAGGATCAATCTGGGTTAAAAATCGGCTGTAGTTACCGGGGGATATTCCCCAGCCAACATCATTATAATCCTGCCGCTTTCTATTAAGCATGCCTTCGCCAATGGCTTTTTCTGGGTCACCTTGAATGACTCCAAATGCTTTAAATTCCTCCGCGATTTTTATATAACGGGAAATATTGTTCTTGGCGGCTTCCCCATATTTGGCTACGGGAAAAGCGATGGTATCAGATGCATCCAACCCTTTTTGGAAGGCACAAAAAGCTGATTGAGCTGTTGCAGGATCATGTTGTCCTGCATATTTATTGAAAAACTTCAAAGCTGGTTCAAATTGTTTTCCTTCTGAAGCTTCTGCAGGTACATTCCACATATCAAGGCCACAGTGTGTAGCAAAAAGAGAAGACCAATAAAAAGCTTGTGCTGGATTTTTCGTGCTCCAACCATAAACGGCCCACTCTCCATCCTGTTCTCCCCTGGAAAAAAACTGTTTCCCTCTTTTTTGTACTTCTTCCTTAAATTTTTGCCAGTTCTGGAGCCTATAATTCGTTTCACTGATATGATAACCGTGGCTGAACATGCCGTTCTTAAGCCCAATAACATCAAAATTGTCCAACAACCAGTTGTATTGAATACCATTGTTGGAATCATAATTGACCAGCACCGGCTTTACCATTCCACCACCGGTATTTTTATCTGTTAATGCATTTTTTAGAACATCCCATGCTTTGATTCTAAAATCTCCCCATTGCTCATTTGTTATATTAAATTGTGGGTCTAAAGGCTTTCCCTTGTACCCTTCACCGTCACCAGTAGAACCTTCTGCAGACTGAATATAAAGAATGCGTGACTGCAGTTCTTTTGGCAATTGTTTTACATATTGGCCAAATGCTGTCAACATGCGATGATAGTACCTTATATAATCCTCGTCTAAATAATAGGGAAATGTCTGGTTGCGCTGCTCTCCTAATGGATTGAATGTTTTTGTCATTTCCAGTTCTGGCACCCCATTCTCATACAACCATTTGGGAGAGTTTGGAGCTACCCAAATCATGATGAAAGTATAGAAATCATTCTCCTTGAGTAGTTTCAGTTTTTGCCCAATTTGTTCTTCGAACTTAAAATTTCCTGAGGCAGGTTCTATTTGTGACCATTTTAATATTAATGGAGCTCCCTTTATCAAAGGATGACTCTGTTTTGTAACTTTTTCCGGATTCCATCCAGCCCAGCTGTAGACACCCCAGCAATTTGCAGGAAATGGTGTCTGTGCCTGAATTGAAAATGCAAAAAAGAAAAGAAATCCTATTGCTATAAAACCAACAAATTTTTGAACTTTCATTTAATGGAGCTTTTGTAAAAGTCTTTTTGCTTTTAATGTAAGATCGACATTCCCCGCTTTACCACCTTCCTCACTGTCATTGGCATTGTTCTTTCCATTGCTAGGCAATGGAACTGCATCTACTTTAGGAAGCAACGCATGCAATTCTTCTTTGACTTTTAAAATCTCTTTTTTTGTTGAATTGGCTAAATTATCCCACTCCATCGGGTCATTTTTAATATTATATAATTCTTCAACTATTTCCTTTTTGCCCCGATAAATATAATGCCACTCCTCAGAAATTACGGAATGGGAACCCTTGCCATCTGTAGTGACGGTAGGATGCCACTGTAATGTAGTATTGGCAAGCAATGGGCTGAGGCTTTCGCCATCAATATTATCTTTTTTTGGAAGTTTACATAAATCAATAAGTGTTGGGTAAATATCCATCAGGTTTACATTCCTAAAGCAGAGCTGTTGCTTGGTCATGCCTGGAACATGAACAATAAAAGTAGTCTGTGTTGATTCCTTCCACAACTCTGCTTTTCGGAAGCGCAGCTTTTCGCCAAGATGCCAGCCATGATCACCAAATAGTACAACGATGGTATTTTCAGCATACTTGCTTTTTTTCAAAGCCTCTAACACTACTCCAACGCAATCATCTGCATAAGAAGCTGAAGCCATATACGCTTGAATTGCTTTTTTGAAAAGGACTGGGTCTTGTTGTACCCACTGAAAATCCAGAGATGGACTTGCGTATTTTTCATTATTTTTTGACAAAATATCATCTAAGTCATTCAGTTTGTACTCCGGTAGCTTGATGGTATCTATATTGTATCTATCAAAGTATTCTTGTGGCACAAACCAAGGCAAATGCGGTTTGGATATTCCCACTGCCATAAAAAATGGTTTATCATAGTCCTGCTTTAATTTATTTTCAAACCATGTGGCTGTTCGGTAGTCTTTGGTTTCTTCTTTGGGTGCTTTGGTTGGTGCCCAGGCGAATTCAGTGCCGCCACCTACTTTATATTTGGCATCAGTAACAACTTGGCCGTTAATTATACCTTCATTTCTAGAGTACAATTTTTCTTTTATAATTTCAGATGAACCATTTTCCAATTCCCATTCATCAAATGCCCATTGTCCATGGTCAACACCATTTTCAGTTAAATGCTTGTGAAATATTTTACCTTTTGAAATAGTTACATAGCCATTTTTAGAAAAATACTCGGGCAGCGTTGCATTCTCCTGAACGAGTATAGAATTAAGCATATTGTTAGCATTCCCATAAGCACCTGTTTTTGAAGGCATAAACCCTGAAAGCAAGGCCGAGCGTGAAGGGCAACAGACCGGGCCAGCACAACTTGTATTCCGGAACACAACAGATTGCTTTGCTAATTTGTCCATGTTGGGAGTTAACATTTGAGGATTGCCCCCCATGGCACCCACCCAATCATTTAAGTCATCTACAGCAATTAATATAATATTAGGTCGATCAGCTTTTTGAGCATAAATGTTCGCGTTTACTATAAACAGGTTGAAAACGAGAATAACGAATATTTGCTTCATTTTACTGTATTTATTTTCTTATAATTTCCACTTCAATACCATTAAAAATATCATCTGCTTTATCCGTATTTACCAAAACAAAATCAGATTGAAATTCACCTTGATGCTTTAAAGACATATCTGCTACAATTACTGTTACTGATTTCCATGTATTATCTCCTTTCCCCTTAACCTCAACAGCAGTTCTTGCCTTTTGGCCATCATTATACTTTAAAGCCCAAGTAGAACCAGCATTTTTATCAAGCCATGTTATGGTAAATTTTAAACTTTTAGGTTTCCCATTTACAAACATTTCTTCATCGAATCCAAAATACATCGTGTTTTTTCCAGTAGCATTTTCAAAAGAACGGGCAAATCGATCATATTTTGATGACTTTTCATCGATGTTACCCCTAACCCTGAATAGTCCTATAGAGGTTTCATCGGCTTTTATTTGCGTCAAAAACCTTTCATAATTACCTTCTTGAATATCCCATCCCACGTCATTATACCCTTTTTGAACATCTCGTTGCGCCACTTGTCCTAAGGCAACTGATTGTATATCATCAATCTTAGCTCCTCTTGATACAAACGCTGCACAAATTTTCGAGTACCGATCAGTATTTTTCTCAGTTGCCTTACCGAATATAACTTCAGGAAATCTGGTGGTATTTGCCGCATTCAATCCTTCATGAAAAACAGAATAAGCAAACTGTGCAGTTTGTGGGAATACTTGCTGGGCATATTTATTGTACATTTTATAAATCTGTCTAATTTCATCGTGTTCAACAGCATATTTTACTGCACTTTTAGAAAGATTTGTTGTTGATAAACCAACATTCAATCCACTAAGGACAGCCCAATAAAACCCGATTTCAGGATTTAAGATGAAATACCCTTTTTGCCAACTTTGATCCATTTCAGATGCCGAGAAAAGTTTTAATCCTTTAGGATTCACCAGATATTTATACCATTTTTCTTTGTAGCTTTTTTCATCCGATAAATGATGTCCGCGATTGTATGCACCGCCTTTTATTCCAAATCCAATGGCTGGATCTATTTTTGTCATCATCCAATCGAATTCTTTGGGATTTTTTTCTGGATCCACTCTGTTGAATGTAAGGGCTATTTTATGGTCGGCAACATCGTTAAAATATCTCTTATATGCATTGAACGCTTCTAACCTAAAGTCTAACCATTCTTGTTGAGAAATCGAATATTGCTCATCTATTGGTTTGCCTTTAAAAGGTTCTTCATCACCAGTTGCCCCTGTTTTAACTTGTACAAAGGCTATGCACTTGAATTTTTCATTCGGTTGATTTCGTAAAAAAAGTGAGAACTGCTTGATCAATTCAAAATAATATTTTTTATAATTTTCATTTAAATAAAATGGATAATTTGGAAATTTATCATGCTTGCCAGGCTTGTTATCTTTTACTTTTACCAAAGGCACCCCGTTCTTATATAACCATTCAGGAGAATCTGGTCCTACTCCGATGCTGAGTTTCACCAACTTATTATATTTCAGCGCATTATCAAGGGTTCTTTGAATACTTGAAAAGTCAAAATCGTTTGGAGAAATGCGTTGAATACTGGCCCAATCACCTCCACCTTCAATCCCCATTATATAATCGAATGCAGGATCCGCATAATCAGCAATACCATCTCCACGGTCCCACACTCCGTATGCATTGCTGGGCAATGCTACCCGCTGCGCTACTGCATTATTTTGATATATTAAAACAATAAAAACTAATACATATTTACATCGCCCTATTCTACACATGTTTTTAATTATTTCGATTAATGCTTATAAAATTAGATGTAAATCAGTATTTACCAACCAGGATTTTGAGGAAGCAATCCAGGGTTTGTCATCAAATCACTTACAGGAATAGGAAAATATTTATATTTTACAGCAGAAAGAGTGGGACGATAACGCTGAACAATATTTAACCTTTGGTAATCAAACCATAGTTGAATTTCGAAACACAGTTCTCTTCTTCTTTCTGAAATAATTACTTCCATCAAGTCCCCTGCAGGAAGTACCCTTCCCAATCCTGCCCTTTCTCTGACATCTGCAACCCTCTCTTTTGCATTGGCCATATCACCAAGCGCATATAGAGACTCAGCATACATCAGTAAAAGATCTGAATAGCGTAAGATAGGAATGTCATCCCCAAAACGTCCTTTATCAGCCGCAGAAGTTTTAAAGACATATGTTGTGGGTTGCATGGGTATGTTATCAGCTGACAATTGATAATCACTCCAATATTTTTTGAATGTCAATGTTTTAATCCCTGCTGGATACAATACCCTAACATTACTCTTATTTATATATTCAAGAAAAAATGTAGAAGCCCTTCGTTTATCTGAAATGGTAAATTCATTTAAAAATGCAGTTGTAGCTTTTAGTGTACCAACTTCAGTGGTTAAAATACCTGTTCCTTTTACAGCTGTCATACCAGCCAAAGAATTTCCTAATTTCAAATCAGAGGCTTCAATGAACTTTACAGAAAATATATCTTCTTTGCCGTTCTCATTCACTTCTTTAAAGATATCAGCATAATCGGTTGTTAAGCCATAGCCATGCCCTCCAGTATAAACAGAAGCACACAAAACCCTTGCCTTTGAGTACATGTCATTTTTATCAAAAGCATTATCATATAAATTAGCATTTGAAGCAATAGAAGATGCAATGGTAAGGTAAACTTTTGCCAATAACGCTTGGGCTGCTCCATTTGTAGCTCTGCCACGCTCATACCCTTTATAGTCGTTGACTAAATTACCCGTACCAGCATTCCCAAATGCGGCATATTGTTTCCAGGTTGGCAGATCAACAGCAGCACTTTCCAAATCTTTGATTATTTGTTTATACACCAGGCTTTGTCGAACTTTTGCAGGATAAGCGCCTTCAATGGTTTCTACTCCATCATTCAATGGGATATCGCCCCAGATCCTCACAAGATTGAAGTAGCACAGAGATCTTACATATTTTGCTTCTGCAATAATTCTATTGTAGGATATTTCATTGACATTTTCTTTTTTCAATAATCTAATCAGCATACTGGCCCTGTTTACACAAACCCACAATCTATCCCATACTTTTTTTATATCTGCCAGGTCTTTGGCTGAATAATTCATCCCCTCGAATCCAGGACTGAATGATACGGTGCCTGTTGGTGCTTCCAACATTGAAAAAAATGTATAGTCGTTTGCATATGTAAAATAGGTATCCCTTAATCCGGCATACACGCCATTCAGGGCAGAAATACCCTGTTGTTCGTTCATGTAGAAATTTGTCGATTGCGAAGAGCTAAATACCTCTTCAACTAAATACTTCTTGCATGCCGTTAATGAGCATACAATAAATAGCAATGCAACCAAATATTTAGCATTTCTCATCTTTAAAAGTTTAAGTTTAAGCCTAATGTGTATGCGATGGGTCTCGGATAACCAAAGTTATCATATGCCAAAATGCTTGAACTTTGATTGGTTGCCCAACCGCCCGGTTCAGGCTGATTATTTTCCGGATCAGTGCCTCTATATGCAGTGATCAAGAATGCATTTTGAACACTTCCAAATATAGAAAAGGTCTTTATTCCTTTCATGTTTTTTCGTGGGAAGTTATAAGACAAGGCAATATTTTCAAACCGTATAAAACTGCCATCTTCAATATTTGTAAGATTTGCAGATAAACCATTCGTGGCTGTAGAACCAAGTTTTGGAACATTGGTAGTTGGATTTTGGGGTGTCCATCTGTTTAACACCCTGGTAGAAAATGATGTTGCTTCTCCATATGGTTCATCATATTTATTGGTGTTAAATAACCATGTATTCATCAGCTGCACATTAGAGGAATTATACACCTCCTTGCCAACAACAGAATTAACAAAAATATTTAAAGCCCAATTTTTATACGTAAAATCGACGCCCATCCCTATGGTAAAATCGGGATGAGGGGATCCAATTACTGTTCGATCGGATAAATTGATAAGACCATCGCCATTGGTATCTGCATACTTAATATCTCCCGGTTTTGCAGTAGGCTGCAACATTGATAATGCCCCTGAAGAAGGGTTTCGAAACGAATAATTATTTATTTCTTCTTGGGTTGAAAATATGCCTAACTGAGGGACTTCCCAAAATACTCCGTAAGCATATCCTTCGCCTACATAGCCAGTATATTTATTTTCATTGATCATTGATCCTTGTCCCAGCCATTTTATGATTTCATTTTTGTATTTTGAAAAAACAATGTTACTTGAGAGTTTAAATTTCTTTCCCTTAATGATATCTCCACTCAAAGAAAATTCAAATCCTGTATTTTTCATATCTCCTCCATTTCTTGTCGAAGAAGCAAAACCGGATACACCTGGCAATGGAAAATCTTTTACCAACAAATCAGCTATCTTTTTTATATATACATCCCCATTAAAATTCAATCTGTTCCCCCAGAACCCAATTTCAACTCCTGCATTAAACTGGGTTGAAATCTCCCACTTTAGGTCAGGATTGCTAAAGGTTTCCGGAGCTTCTGCTGCAACAGCTGTATTTCCAAAGGCGTAAGTAGGTGTCGACCTTGATAAACCCATATTATAAATAGACCCCTGGGATTGATAAGGAAGGATGCTTGAACTGCCTGACTGCCCGGCACTGAATCGCCATTTCCAGTTAGAGATGATTTTATTATCTGAAAGGAATTTTTCCTTATTCATATCCCAAGCAACTGCTACACCTGGGAAAAAAGCCCATTTGTTGTTGGCTCCAAATTTTGAAGATCCGTCATAACGGCTTGTAAAAGTTAAAAAATATTTGTCATCATATTTAACATTGGCCCTTCCTAAAAAACCTGCAAGTGTTTCTTTTGACTTAAACGAACTATATCCTGCAGCAGAAGCGCCTGCTGCCAGATTATATGGCCCATATAGATCAGAATTAAATTGAGTAACATCTCCCGAATTGACACTGGACCTTCCTTTTTCTGATATTTCCATGCCACCAAGCATGGTGATGGCATACTTGTTTTTGTTAATGCCGTATGAAAGAATATAATTATTTGTGTACTCCTGAATTTTTAAATGACTAACATTTGCTTTACCGCTACTTAGACTACCCTCAAGCGTTGTGGATGGCAGATAAAATAATCTTTCCCTTAATGAATAATTATATTTCAAACTTGTTCTGAAAGTAAGCTTTGGTGTTATTTTGAAATTTGCATAAATATCACTCAGTATTTGGTCAGTTTTATCAATGTCGGTCGAATTATTGAGCCTTGCTATTGGGTTCTCAAAGGTTTTTTCGGTTCCAAACATATTGGTGAAATTAAACTTGCCATCCTTATCATAAATTGGAGTGACTGGTGTTACGCCAAAAATGGTTTCGATGGCTTTCTGTCCATCATCCATATGATTATATACATATCGGGTGGGGAAAACAGAAAATCCAAGCTCTACTTTTTCAGTTGGCTTTACCATGCCATTGATCTTCATGTTGAACCTTGTATAATCCTGATTTTTAATTGCCCCATTATCTTTTAAAAAATTGATACCCAATCCCAGTGATGATTCTGCTTTTCCATAATTGACATTTATATCATGATTTTGGAGTGTCCATGGTTGTCTTGACTCCTTAACCATATCATACCCTTTCCCCCAGGCGTTGCGGTTATTTTCTGGGAATCCAACTATTTCAACAGCAGGAAAAATGATATCAGGCCGATTTGCTTTCATCTCATAAAAAAGTGTAGCGTATTGAGCTGCGTCTACAACATCAATTTTTCTCGCCATTTCTTTAGTGGTATAATAAGATGAATAAGTGGTTGAAGTCTGTCCGGCTTTGGGTTTTATGGTCGTAATTAATACAACACCATTTGCCCCTCTCGAACCATATATGGATGTTGAAGCTGCATCTTTTAATATTTCAATGGATTTTACATCTGAAGGGTTTAAAAAATTAATATTGTCAATGTATATACCATCAACCACATATAACGGTTCTCCCGTTCCATTTATTGAACTTAAACCCCTGATTTTGATGGAATTGGCGCCTCCGGGTTCATTGCCAGTTGTTCGAATATATGCTCCAGGCACTTTACCTACCAAAGCGGATACTATATTTGGAATAGCCTGCTTCCGCAGATCACTTCCCGTTATTGTAGAGATACTCCCTGTTACATCGGACCGACGCACTGTCTCATATCCAATTACAACTACTTCATCAGAATTTTCTATTTTGAGCTTCAGCACAACATTAAGGAATAACCTGCTGTTTACATCAACAGTTTTATTTTCCATCCCAACAAATGAAAATTTTAATTTATCTCTTGTCTCAGCCTCAATTGAAAATTCTCCATTGGCAGTTGTTATTGCAGTTGTATTCTTCCCAGCAACTGCTATTGTTACAGAAACCAGTGGAACTTTATTTTCATCAGTAACTTGTCCTCTAATGATTGTTTTTTGCGCAGATAAAGGATGGCTGAACATAAGTAAAATCACAAGATTTAAACCCAGTGTTAAAAGAAGTTTCATTTGGTTAAGTCATTTATTAATTACGTTTGGATATTCATCATAAAATTCTTTAGGAATCCTTAATATGGATTTTGTACCATAGCTGATGATTGCAACATTTGTCCATATGGTATCGGACGAATAATTTGTTTAGAATTCCATCTTGAAACCGTACTTGCCATTCCAGCAGGAAATATTTCCAGGTAGTTATCTCCATCAAAGCGGTAAGCCCGGATCATGTCTTTTTTGTTCCGATAAACATCTCTTGTTCTTTGGCATTCACCTATCATCTCTAACCTCTTTTCATTGAGTACAAGATCAAGTAGATTTTTAATGTTATAGCTGTTGGTAGTCCAGTTTGTTATGGTAAAAACCGGAACGCCTGCACGACTTCTTACATAATTTATATTTTCCAATGCTTTTGCAGTATTTCCTAATTTGGCATATGCCTCTGCCTGAATTAGTCTCATTTCTGTTGCCCTTAATACAATTGTAGAGCCAAGATTGTTAATGCCCCCCTGGAAAGAATATTTATTGCAGTTGGTAGATTTGGCATTGTAAGTAGCATCTGCAGCGGATAGTATGGTACCTGTTGGAGTTGTATAAGATTTATCAATTAAATTATTGCGTAAATCAGTAGGATATTTATTGAGTAAAGCATAATAATCATTAGAAATAGGCAGGTATTGACCGGCCTTAAGTTGATTGTATCCATTGTCAAGACAGAGTGGTAATGTGGTAACAGCTGTTCTATACAACATCCAAATGGTTTCACTTGAACTTGAAGCAGTAGAAAAATAATGTTTTGTACCTGACGGCCATTGTGTTCTAACAACAGTGTTGTTGCCAAAAAATACATCAGAAGCGGTTATCATTGAGGCTTTCCCGGAAGTTAAAACCGAATCAGCATAGTTAATCGCATTATTTGCCATTGTAATATCTGGAGTTGCAGGATCCAACATTGTATTGTAAATACGGGCCAAGAGAGCGTGTGCCGCTTGCTTAGAAGCTCTTGTTCTATCAGTACCAATGGATTTCAGGTAGAAAGCAGAAATTTTAAGATCCGCAATCATTTGGTTATAAAGTTCATCAATCGTAGACCGTTTTGCTTCAGTTTTATCATTGGGGTCCAATCGTATAGGCAATCCCAAATTACCGATATTCATTTGTGTATACGGCCGAGTGAAGATATTGCTGAGTATAAAATAATTATACGCCCTCAAAAAATATAATTCACCAAGTGCATTGTTATTTTCAATATCTGCTCCAAATTTATTTTGAGCTATAACCGTATTACAGGTAAATATGTTTTTATAACAATTGGTCCACAGTGGCCATGATGTTACGCCATTATTATTAACATCTACAATATTGGTGGTATAAAGACCAGGCTCTGAATTATTTACCCTGTTCAATTTTGCAAAATCATCACTTGAATAATTATGATAATCATTGTTTGCTTTATCAATACCTGAGCTTAAGCTAGAATATATACCTGTACTCAAAAGCTTAACACCTTGCAATGAAGTAAAATCTTCTCTCCCTAAACTGTCTCCAGGAAAAGTGTCTAACTTCTTAGTGCAATTGGATAAAAGAATTGTGCCAAATATGATTGCTATAAAATATCTTTTTTTCATTTTATTTATTTTATCAAAGTGAAATAAATGTCCGTTTTTTTAATAAGTACTGTCAAATTAGAAGGTGATATTTGTGCCAAAAACTAAACTTTGTTGAATAGGCCTCAATTTATTGTTAACGTTTATTTCTCCTCCGTATCCCTGCGCTTCTGGAGTTGTATAAATAAAGTTGTCATCAAATACTTTTAGAATCGGATTATTCAACCGAGAGAACAGCGTTACATTTGACATTTTGTACTTTTCCAAAACCGATTTTGGAAGATCATAACTCACCGAAATATAGTTCACTTTCAGAAAATCACCTTTTACCAGATTCATGCCATCTGGTTTATTCGGAACTGTTGCAGATTTTGCATAAACCCCAAAAAAGGGACGGGGGAAATACGCATTATCGCCTGGTTTTTCCCATCTTTTGTCCAACACTGCTGATGATTGACCTTGAATAACTTTTTCACCATTCCGGAACCATATGTTACTTGTAAGCATTGTATAATAGTCCCCTACGTAAGAAACCATCACTTCTAAAGATAGCCCTTTGTAAGAAATTCTATTGTTAAATCCACCAGTAACCCGTGGTGCCAAATTTTTGGTTTTATAGGCTATATTCGGATTGGCTTGCCATGTCGTAGTTCCATTTATTTTGCCAGTACTATCCGCTGTGTTCCAGGTTGCTAAGCCTGTTTGAGGGTCGGCACCTACATAGTCAAAGATGTATGAAGTATTAAGATTGTACCCAACTTTTAAAATTTTATTAAACCTGGCATCAATAATTCCTTTTTCACCTTGCCCTGTTAAGGCAACAAGTTCATTGTGATTATAAGCAAGTGATAGATTAGTGTACCATTTGAAATTTTTGTTATTGATTATATTTCCAGAAGCCGAAAATTCAAACCCCTTATTTTGGACACTTCCAATATTTTTCCATCCAAGATCAAATCCTGTGCTTGGGTCAAGAGGAACTTGGTATAAGATGTCTTTATTTTTAGTGTTATAAAAATCAAAGGTTAGGTCTACTTTTTTCCATAGCGAAAGATCTATACCAAAATTTGTAGTGAGTGCTTTTTCCCATGTCAAATTAGGATTAGCATATTGAGTAGGTGCTGCACCAGCTTGAAAATTGTAATTAGAACCCAGGGAAAATGTTTCAACAGCTGAATAATTGCTAAAATTATCATTGCCTGTCACTCCATGGCTGACCCTCAACTTAAGGTTTGAAATGGTTTTGAGCATGTTTTTCATAAACTTTTCCCGACTAACAAGCCATCCTGCTGAGCCAGAATAAAAATTACCATAACGATTCGCACTACCAAATTTAGAAGAACCGTCGCGGCGATAAGATCCAGTAAGAAAATATTTATTGTCAAAAGAATAATTGAACTGCGAAAAATAAGAGAGTCTAAATATTTCAGATAACCCCCCTTTAACGATGGGAACTCCTGATGTAGCATTAAGAACACTTATTCCGTTTACAAGCCCTGTATTGCTTGCCGAAAATCCATCACTTATCTGTGATTGGTATTCAAAACCAATTTGGCCGTTGAATGTACTTCTACCAAAATACTCATCAAAACTAAGAATCTCATTGTTCAATAAGTTTTGTCCTGTAGACTGCGATCTTCCTAAATAAGCATTGGTATTTCCCAAGTATCCTGCAAAAGGATCTTGATCATCCGCCCAGGACCTGCCATCGCGATATTCTTTGGTCAAACCTGAGTTATAGCGGTATTGTGTACTTGATGATAGTTTAAAGTTGGATGAGATCTCATAGGAAAGCGTAACCTGAGGAAGAAGGGTCATTGATTTTTCATTATTTACATTCCCTATCTCCTCATAGGTCAGCATGTTTGTTGCTTTGGTACCAATCCAGTCTAATTGTATTTCAGGTAAATATTTTAAAGTGCCATCCGTGTTGTAGGGACTATCAAATGGTGCAACCCGAACATTTTCACCGAAAAGCGGGAAATTGGTTTTTCTGAAAGTGACAAATGTCCTTGTATCAAGTTTCCATTTGCTTCCGAACTTAAAACTCAAATTCATTTGTCCAGAAATTTGTTCCTCATCATTGCCCCGCATGGTGCCATCAATTTTATTATAATTAAAGCTGATGTATTGGGTTGATTTTTCTGAACCGCCACTGTATGAGAAGCCATGTTTTTGACTGGCCCCTTTGGGGTATAAAACATCCAACCAATTGAAATCAGTGGCAATTACCTGATCTCTTGTTCTGCCCCTCATGATAGAACTCATCCAAAGTGCTTCTGTATTGGTCGGAGAAGGCAGGTAAGTATTGTCGTTGTTAAATGCTTCTCGATGGTAATCATATAGTTGTGCAGAATTCATCAAGCCTTCGAAATTGCCCCACAGTGGTTTGTTTGAGCCATAAGCTGAATTGATATTGAATATGTTTTTACCCGATTTGCCTTTTTTGGTGGTTACTACAATAACACCACTCGATGCTTTTGAACCATAAAGCCCTGTTGCACCAGCATCCTTCATAACGGTTATACTTTCAACATCATTTGGATTAAATGCATTAGCAGAAGAAATAACACCGTCTACTACCCAAAGTGGTTCACTGCTCGCTGTAATAGATCCCGTACCCCTAATTCGAATAGAAGGTGCTGTACCAGCATCGTAATTGTTATCTAATATTGTTAACCCTGCTACTTTCCCTTGAAGTAAATCAACTCCATCCATAGAAGTTGCGGTTGAAGCGGCAAGTTTTTCTCGGTTTAAATTAACGACAGAACTGGATATCTCTGTTAATTTTTTAGAACTGTACCCGACGGCAATAACTTCTTCAAGTAATTTTGCGTCTTCCATCAAAATGATATCTATTTGCAACTTCGTTCCTACCACAATTTCTTGTTCTTTCATGCCAGTAAAGGAGAAAACCAGTTTATCAGTAGGCAATGCATTGATGGTAAATTTTCCATCAATATCTGTAGTCACTCCGGTCTTCTTATTTTGTGTGACAACTGTAACACCTGCCAAAGATTTTCCTTTCTCATCTTTAACTGACCCATTTACGATTTTTGATTGCGAATGGGCCTCTGATATAACACATGAAATGGCTAGCAATGCCAGTAAAATGGATTTCTTAATCCGTATTAATTTTCTCATAATAGCAAGTTTTAATCTTTAGTTAATCGTTATACTTTTTCTCAATAAGTTGAAGTTCATTCCATTAACCTTTATTGTTATTGAGGTATGGGATTTTAAATTATACATTAATTTTCCAGCAGTTGTATTGATTATTACCCCTGACAGTGCTTCTGACAATTCAGTATTTTGTAGACCTCCAATGACAAATTGTTTGTCTTTCCCGTCCCAGTTAAAAAGAGAGAGATATACTCCATCATTGTTTTCACCGAGCATGACATTGAAGGCATCATTGTTGCTTTTAGCATGATCCCATAAGTCTAATGGCAAAAATCTTGTGGCTGTTTTTATAGAAAATGCATTTTTAATCAGGCTTTTTCTTTCGCTTCTTAATGTAAGCAGATTATCACTGTTTATTTTAATCCCTCCATATAAGGATACGTAATCACTCCACATTTTAGCCTCATCATACGTAGTATTTCCGCCGAATTTATCTTCGCCCCAAGCCCTAGAGGGTTCTTCATCATCTTTATTTCTGACAACTAAATAGTCGGCATCATTCTGAGCCACTATACGATTAAGATAAAAATTTCCTCCATTTTGCAGGCACCTGGTTTTATAATGTTCGAATGTTGGACTAATATCACCACCTGTTCGGATTCCGTCCACGATCCCAATCGTTGGTCCAAAAACAGATGAACAGGCTAAAAAGAACCCGTCACCAATACCTTCTCGCATTGATTTTAACCCCAATCTTGTTCTTTCCATACTTGTAAGATTGTTATCGAAGGCCTTTACAGCAGTTACTTTCTTCATTCCTTTTTTCTCTTTCCCATGTTCAGTTAATATTGTTTCAAGAAGGCCGTAACGCATAAAATCTATCTTGAAATAACTAAAACCCCACTCAGTACGAATAGTACTTAAAACATTTTTCATGTAAGCACATACGGCAGGATTTGAAAAATCAAAATAGATATACTGCATAAATGCATCCTTTCTGTCTACAGACTGACAGATTAATTCACCATCCTGGTCTTTCAAAAACCAATCAGGATGTTCTTTATAAATATTGGAAGTCTTATCTGCCCTAAAACCATCGAGATGTATTCCCGCTTTATATCCCTTTGATTTTGAATAATCTGCAATTGCTTTCATTCCTCCCTGCAAATTTTTACGAACACTCAAATAATCCCCTCTTGCTGTCCACCAACCGCCATCGATTTGAATGATATTCGCTTTTAAACCATCTGCACCAAGCTGATCGATATTATCAATGACATCTTTTGTGTCGTATACTCTTCCATAATAATCCCAGGTTGACCAACCTTTTAATTGGAGGGATTCTTTCGGTTTAATTTTGTGCTCATTTGCTATTTCTTCACCATATGCATACAATAAATCTTGCCAGGATTCATTTTTGATTTTAACAATTTTTTCAAAGAGAATGGAACCTCCTGGTTTTATGGGCTTTTTCTCACCAAATGCTTTGATAACTACGTTGTTTTCTTTGTTGTATATGTTAGGTCTGAATATATTCCAGGTAAGTACACCCACAAGTCCATATCTATTTTCAGTAAACTTTGTCATTAGATACATACCCGATTCGCTCTTGTTATCTAAAGAGTTTGATTGTTTTAAAGGTGTCCGTCCCATACAGGTGCCGCCAAAAACGATGGGCAATGCTGCATCAGTTTTCCCTTTTTCGGTAAGGGTGATTTCAATAGAGTCAATTTTATCAACTTCCTGACCACGGTTAATGAATGAGATTTCATAATACTCCTGTCCTTTATCGCCCTTTTTTAATGAAATTTTTGAAACGATACTTTTCTTTTCAGAGTAAATGACACAATTAATAGGATAAGATGGGGGATAGGTGTAAAAACAGCTTTCGCCAACAGATAGAATAAAAAGGAAGCTGAATAGTATTTTGGACATTTTCGACATGGTTAAATCGTTTACCTAGCGAAAATAAAGGTCTATTGTTGCTCACAGCGGTCTAAAAAGGGTCAAAAACAGGTGATTTTGTTTCAATTTTTAAAAAATACTCCCGGAATTGGGAAAACCATGCTTCTAGAGATCTTACATTAGCTGTGTTCTTTCACATATAATATAATTTAATTATTATATATTATGTTTTGTACATTCAAAACACTTTGCTCATGTATAAAACTTAAATTATTATCAAATAGTCCTGATGCGTCGTATTTATTCTATACTGTTTATTGTTTTTTTTCTTGCCAATTACCAGGGTTTAAGCCAAACAAAGGTAATATTCAAGATAATTGACAATAAAAAAGGGCTTTCTCAAAATGGTGTTTTAGCGATGTTTCAGGACAAAGAAGGCTATATGTGGTTTGGTACCCACTATGGTCTTAACAGATATGATGGTATTTCTTTCAAAAAATATTACAGAGGTGATGATTACAATGACCTGTGTGGCAATACCATCCAATCCATATTGCAAGATTCTGCAGGAAATATTTGGATAGCAACGATAGAAGGAATTTCTGTCTTTAATCCAATTACAGAAATATTTTATAACCTTAATAAATATAGTCAAAGAGAAAGTGTTTTTAAGCAAACAATACTTTCAATGAAACTGATCGATAATCATATTCTAGTGAGCAGCAATGATGGACTGTGGAAATTCAATCCAGGAAATAAACTTTTTACAGACCTGATTGCAAAAGATATGTGTAATACTATTGACAATTACAAATTAGATGCAAGTGTAAAATTAGAAGGAATTCGAATTTATCAAAAAGATCAACAAGACAACTACCTGCTAACTGCCAATAACCATGTTGTCGTATCAAAAATCATTGATAATAAGCTGTTGGTAATTGATGAGATTGATCTTGATGTTAAAACCCCTATCGAAGTAACAGCGCTTTATAAAGATAGCTATTCCAATTTTTGGGCAGGTACAGCAAAGCATGGTCTCTATCAATTAAAAGTATCCAAAGGAAAATATTCAACAATAAAGGTATATCCACAGAAAAAAAATACATTTTTTTCAAGAATTACAGATATAATTCAAGATGACAAAAGTAAATTATGGATTATCTCTCGAAGCGATGGCGTGATCGCTATTCCTAAAGAGAAGTTGGAGAAAAATATTTTTGTTCCAACAACATTCAGTGAACTTGAAATTTCAAGCAAGAGAATCAGAAGCATTTACATATCACGTGATAACACCCTATGGTTAGGGTCCCTGGGAAGAGGTGTATTTTATTATAACCAGTCTGGAATCAAATTCAAAAATTATCAATTTTCGTTTGAGTTTAGCAATTCATCAAACAGTTCTCTTAATAATTATTCGAGGTCTATAAGCAAAGATCTGTATAATAGATTATGGTTTGGAACTCTTTTTGAAGGTTTGTTTGTTTACGATACAGAAAAAGAAAAGATCATAAAATATTTACTGAATAATCTCTCCATTTTTTCATTGTCCGAAGTTGATAAAAAACATTATCTCGCAGGAACATCTGACGGGTTATACCTCATTACACACGATAAAGACAAAATAAAAACAGATAAAGTTTCATTTGATAATAAGGCTATAGGTGTTGTATTTTCTATTTGTAAAAAATCCAATAAATACTGGATTGGTACAAGCAATAAGTTAGTAAGCTTTGTCTTGACTGATGATTTTAAGTTTTCCCAAGTAGTGACTTACAACGATAAACTTTTAGTTGACCTTAGAACACAAAATACAATACGGTGTGTCAAGTATGATCAGTACAAGAATTGCATTTGGATTGGCACAGAAATGAATGGGCTGGTTAAAGCAGAATTAGATTCAAAAGATAATATATCAAGCTTTGTTTCATTCAACAAAATGCATAAAGATTATTCAATCAGTAAATACATTTCTGATATCTATATAGATACTGATAACAATTACTGGATTGGTTCAAGGAATGGACTGGTTCATTTTAGAATGAATGATGGTAGAAATTTTTCAGATGTGGGAGTTTACACGACCAAAAATGGTTTACCCAGCAATATGATTCAATCAATACAAAGTGATAAAAAAGGAAATATTTGGCTAGGAACCAATAGGGGATTAGTAAAATTCAATAAATTTTCAAATGACATCATTAATTATGATATTAATGACGGTATACAGGATTATGAATTTGCGGAACACGCTACCTATGTTGATAATACTGGCATGTTATACTTTGGCGGCATCAATGGTGTTTCTCAATTTTCTCCTGAAAAAATGAATGCTGATAGTATTACTGTACCCGTTTTCATTCAAAATATTTTCATAAATGGTATAAACGCTAACGAAATAAAAGGACTTGATAAAACTAAAAAACTTAAATTATCCCATACCAGCAACAATTTGAGATTTTCGTTTATTTCATTCAATTATATAAATCCATCAAAGTGTAAATATGCATACATGCTCGAAGGATACGATAAAGATTGGATATATTGTACGTCCGAAAATCGATATGCAGAATATGCAAATTTGAGTAAAGGAAATTACATCTTTAAAGTAAAAGCTTCCAACCATGATGGTGTATGGAATAATAATATTACGTCTACCCCTCTTGAAATACAGGCATCTTTTTGGCAAACTTTGCCGGCTTTTTTACTTTATTCCTTTATCCTTTTTGTTATAATATTTTTTGTATCATCGATTACAAAAAAAAGAGTACAAAAAAAACATGCAGAAATATTAGAAAAAGAATACCACGAAAAAATTGAAAAAGTTAATCAAGCAAAAATTCAATTTTTTATTAATATTTCACACGAAATCAGAACCCCCCTTACACTAATTATGTGTTCGGTTGAAAAGCTTATTGGACATTTTAAAATAAATACAGAACAAGAAAAAGAGGTAGGAAGCATTGAAAAAAATATTAGTCATATGTTAAACCTCACCAATGAATTATTAGAAATTCAAAAAATAGAAAGTGGAGATTATCAGATTAATGTTAGAAAAGATAATATCATTGATTTTTTGAAAAACATCATAACCACATTTGAACCTCTTGCTGACCGACAAAAAATTAAATTGATCTTTTCTGGTTTTGAATCTGAAATTTTAATTTGGTATGATGCAAATGCGCTTGTAAAAGCTTTTAATAACCTTATTTCAAATGCTATAAAATACACCAAAAGTGGGGGTACAATTGAAGTATCAGCCATTCGTTCTAACAACAATGAATTTCTTGATATAAATGTCAGCGACGATGGTATTGGTATTGAAAAAGAAAATCTATCAAAAATATTTAACCAATTCTATCATGTTGCAGGCAATAGTGAATCGTATGAAAAGGGATTTGGAGTAGGCTTATCCCTTACAAAAAATCTTATAGCACTGCACAAGGGAAGCATTTCAATATCAAGTGAACCAGGAATAGGTTCAACATTTAAAATAAGCTTGCCAATGAATGATAATGTCTATTCCAGCGAAGAGAAAGCAGACAGGGGGTTTTTGAATTCAGGATATACATCAGTCTTAAGCGGTCTTGAAAATAATATAAGTGATGAAGCGATGCAGTCACTCAACAATAACGAAGAAAATGTAGACCCATCAAAATCTACTATCCTTTATGTAGATGATAATAAAGAATTGGTAGACAAAATAAGTGCCTATTTGTCTGAAAAATATAATGTACTTGTAGCATCAAATGGAAAGATTGGTATTGAAATGGCTATTCAATTTCAACCTGATGTAATCATTAGTGATATCATAATGCCGTTTAAAGATGGTTTTGAGCTGTGCAGCGACCTTAAAAACGATGTAAATACTTCTCACATTCCCATTATTCTATTAACCGCCAGAGGAGATTCCGAAAGTCAGTTCAGGGGTATAGAAATAGGTGCTGATCATTTTTTCCCTAAACCATTTAATATAAATTTATTAGACCTGACTATTAAGAATTTAATTGAATCAAGGGAAACATTAAGGCAGCTTTTTTTAAATAACCCATACCATAATCCAAAAGAAATAACTACCAACAGCAGAGATGCTGAATTCCTAGAAAAGTTGCTTAAATATGTTGATGAGCATATCGACAACCCTGATTTAAATATAAACTCATTGGCCCAAACATTTGCCATGAGTCGCTCAACTTTTTTGAGAAAAATTAAAGCGATTACAGGTACAACCGGAAAAGATTTTGTTGATTCAATAAGGCTGAAAAAAGCGGCCCATCTTCTGATTTCTTCAGATATGAATATATCGGAAGTAGCATACACTATTGGTCATTCTAATCCCCAATATTTTTCTAAATGGTTTAAAGCATTTTATAAAGTGTCGCCATCAGAATACATATTGCAACATAAAAAGTAATTTGATTCTCCCTATGCGAGACATGTATCCATAGCAGCAAAACTCCTGCTAATGTGTGTATTTTTTCCTTACAACTTTTTGGGTTGAATGATGTATTTATTTTGGCCAACTTTTGAACCCTTACAATCTCCTGTATTTATTGATAACTTATCATTGAGTTTCTTTTCTGCATAAATTGTATTTCCACCAACAACAAGGTTATCTGTGCTATTTGCCTTTACAATCAATTCATTGCGAAGAATAAACGCATTGTTTTCAATCCTTATATGCTGATACACGGAGTTGTTGGCAATTTTATTCCAAGGAGCAATAGCGATTACAGGCTCTGCACATCGGATAAATTTGTTGTTGCGAATCGTCATATCCTTTACATAACCTGATTCATACCAGCTATTGGCATCAATTGCCATATGAATTGCGTTCATGTGCGTTGCTAAAAATTCATTCCCTTCCACGAGTACCTTTCGCCGTGTAGATAAAAGAAAACCGTGGGTAGGAACCCAAGATACCCTGCAATTCCTAATTTCTACTTCAGGTGTCCAGGTAACATTTTCGATAGCATCCCCGATAGCAAGCCCTTGAGGAGAACTCTTTTCAAACGTCAACAACATTTCTTTAGGATTGAGCAATACCGCCTCTTTTATCCGGTTCACACCATGTGATGCGTATGTTTCCTGGTTGACAAATTCAATTTCATCCCCCCTGTTAAAAGCCATAAAACCGTAGGTTTGTTTGTGCATAAACCGAACCTTTACTTGGTTGTCAGCAATTTTTTCAACAACGCTTAGGTAAGTTCCGTGAACATTGATGGCATCGTCGTGTGCTCCTGAAAGCACGCAGTTCTTTATCAGTAACTTTCCTTTACAGCCTGAAAAATGCATGCAGTCAGCCCATGCAGCAGAAGTTCTGCCGCTTGCTTTGTCGGGAGCTATTGTAACCGAATCGAAGGAAAGGTTTTCTGAAAATTGACATACTAAACCCATGCCATGCATAAAATGGAATTGTATATTTTTCCAGGAAATATTTTTACTCCCCCGGGTAAACACAGCAGCATAATCCCTGAAAACATCACGCAGCTGGTAAATACAACCTGTTTTCATTGTATGTTTTCCGCTGACACGAATTAAAAATGGTTTTATTTCTTTCAATGTCAATCCTTTGAGCGGATCTTTCATGCGCCGAAGATCATTGGTAAGCAAATCAAGCTCTTGTGCCAACCCGGTATCATAATTCCAGCCTTCGCCAATCCATTTTATAGCACCATTTTCGATTGTATATTCCGAATCTTTGTGAATTTGAATATCTGCATAGTCATCGCCTGCAGCAATCACAGTAAATTCTGAAACCGTTGGCCGGTGGTAATCAAAATGAAGATCCTCTATTGATATATTTTCGCAGCTATCTATACAGACTTCAATCATTTTGCCGCGACAAATAACTTCGGCACCAACGCCTGAAATTTGAAAGTTTTTTGCATGCTCCAAAAGAATTCCAATGGCTTTTAGGCTATCCGGACTGTCATTGGTATTGGTGATATTATATTTTTTCCTGTGAAGACTATCAGTAAAAAAATCATACTTACCAGCAGCAAAATGAATTTTGACTGGGTTATTTACAGTCCCTTTACCCCTTAAAATAAGCGTTTGATTGAACTGACCAGCAGCGGTGATTTTTATGTTGTCGCCCGGTGAAAACTGCAATTGATTGATATGGCTGAATGTGCGCCATGCTCGATCTTCTGTTAAACCTGAATGATCATCGTTGCCATTTACCGGATTAATAAAATAAGTAGTGTTCCCTGGTGATACCCCTCCATTCCCTTCAAGTTTAGGTGAATAATTCATAGTAGCCTTCGTTTCAAGAGCTGTTGTGGCCCCTTTGTAATTGAGCTTACACATTCCCCCTTTCGCAGAAGATGCATACGCGGTGTTTTGGGGAGCTAGTGATGTCCACAATAAAACCGAAAGAATAATACATTTAAATTTATGCATACGCGTAACCATTAAGCTGATGGATGAATCTGCCCATTTTGAATGAAATAAGCCGAATATATAGACAGAATTATTGATTGATGCTGTTAACCCCCCTCACAGGAACCATTTCAATTTTCATATACGGGTAATAAGGCAAAGTTGAAAGTTTTGCGTGCACATCCTCAGCATCAGCCGCCATCATTACTATAAAAATCCCAGACATATCAAGCTTAATAAACGTATCTACAATAGTCCCATTTTGTTCCAACACTTTGACCAATTCCTGTTCTCTTGGGAGTAGCTTCATTCTCGTTTCAGTATCCAATCCTTCTAATTGGATGTCCAACATAAATTTTTTCATTTTTTCTATTTTTTTTTTATTTAAAAATGTAGATCAGGACTTTCATTGATTGGTAAACTTTCCCTGCCTTTGGATATAGTTTATAAATATAGGACAGTCTTTGTCAAATACATTGCGGAAAAAGAATTTCATCAGATTGCACCCGGATTTCTTAATTTTAAAAAAATCGCAGATGCGTAACCTGATCAAAATTCTTTTGAGGTCCTTGCTTTTCTTTTTTGCTTCTTCCTTTTTGTCGGCATCCTTGCCGGTGCCACG
>ENA-UPTJ01000377-UPTJ01000377.1-marine-metagenome-genome-assembly--contig:-NODE-377-length-28516-cov-6.141878_pt1 | contig 28516 bp, 19 predicted proteins | sample MGYA00238168_ERZ767080 | MGnify/ENA primary metagenome ERZ767080 (study PRJEB28935, sample SAMN06266237) | marine metagenome | isolation source: Columbia River Estuary | place: USA:Columbia River Estuary... | reverse complement strand
CCTTATTCAAAATCAATAATACGCCATTTCCATCATTCAATTTTTGCCGGAAATCAGCCCATTGCAATAATTTCACCACTACCGCGGCAGGAGTCATCAAAATGAATCCCCAAGCCTGCAAAAAGGCATTCCGCGAACCCAGCCACATAGAGATGATTGACCAAATTTCATGTCCGTATCTACCGTATTTTCCGTAAGTAAAAAACTCTTGATCAATTATAAATCCGCTCCCAAGAACCAACTCCCGCAATTCACTTGAAGAAAAAACCCTCCTGAAATTTGCGGCGTTCTCTGAATTTTGGTAAGTCTCAAACATTCTTCTGTACAACCTTGTTTCGGTGTAAAAATTAACTGGGCAATACAAATAAAGTTTCCCGCTTGGCTTTAGGGACTCACGCATTTGAACCAAAGATTGACCTACATCACGAACGTATGGCAAAACTGAAACGCAAATGACTGCATCAAATTCACCGTTATAACCCGCGTCCTCTATACCTTCGCAAACCGCTTGAGCTCTAGTATTGTCGCCGTTGTTCAACCAATATTTGTTTAAAAACGTTACCCAACCTTGGTTAATATCTGAAGAAACCAAACTCGCCTTCGATTGATTCAAGACAAAAAAGGAATATTGTCCGTCTCCACAACCAGCATCCCACACCCGAGAAACCTGTTTTAGATCTTTCTTCAATACCTTACGAATCAAGGTATGCCGCTGGTAGGTAATTCTCTGGGCAAAATGCACCCACCTCATGAGCCAAGGAATAGGCTTTAAAAAATTAGGCACCTGATGTTCAATGGCCTGTTTCAAATGAAATCCATTAAAATGCTTCCCCTATGAAGAAATAGATTCCGTAGCCCTTCTTCTCAAACCCCACGTCTATTCTTGTAAAAATATCTTTCTTCGGAAATAACAAGTACCTCAGTCCAGCACCCCCAGCCAATTGATAGTTCTGTGTTGGAAAGGTGGATGAAACTGCACCCACACTGGCAAAAACTGCTCCGCCCAATCTTTTGCTAAACCCAAAAGGTAGAAAACGATATTCCGCCTGTGCTGCCAAATATTGATTGTCACGGTACTTACCCAAGTAATGCCCTCTCATCATCATTTCTCCTCCCATTAAACTCAACTGATTAAATGGTACTTGGCCGGAAGAAAACTGTCCTACCAATTGCAATGCCAATACCTGATTTTTTCTCATTGCATGAAAATATCTGCCATCCAAAAAAACAGTATTCATGGGAAATGATTGTTCAAATATTTTTCCGTAATGCAAAAAAGCGACTTCAGCTAAAAACCCTTCCCTTACATTCAAAATATTATGTCTAGAATCCCATAATAGGCCTAATCCAACACCTAAATTTTGGCTTCCAAGTCCGCCAACAGGAAGCCTACTGCTATGACCTACAGCATGCTCATGCCAATCGAATTCAGGATTTGCTAAATGCTGATAATCCATTTCTAATCCTGCAAATAGATTCCCATTTAACTTATATACAAATCTTTCTCTGATATTGTAGTAGTTCGCAGGAACCACAGCCAAAGGAATATTTGAAATTTTGTTCCCTATACCGTAAAAGAGTAAAGGGTAATTTTGAAAACGCATTTTACCCAAGAGTAAAATATTATTGTCTTTACCGTAAATGGCATGATCAACCCATAATCCTAACTGCCTCATTTCGGTGTAGAAACCAAATGCACTAATCTCACTCAATCTAAGCGTAGTGTCATTGTTGTAATGAAATACAACCAATCCACTTGCACCAAACTCCCATCTTGTTTCAGGTGAAAACCCAATAGTTGGATAAAAAAGAAATCGTGGTTTAGCCGAGCTACCGGTATCATTGACCATCTGATCAACCCATTCTGGCATCTGGAATTTTGAATTTTCATGTTTTAACAATGTTGTGTCTACCTCTTGTCCCCAAGAAGTTAAAACCCAACTCATCAATAGCCATACTAATAATCCTCTTCTCATGATAAATTCAAACCAAGTATTCGATTAAATTCAGCTGCACTTTTCCAAATATCTAAACAATTCTTAATAAAATCTACCTCCATAGATTCCTCAGGTTGGAAATGGTGATACACATAAAACTGCTTATTAAATATTAATGATTGCTGAAGTGCCGCATCTTTAAATTCATTTGGTAATATCTTGTTTTTCTCTCCTCTTACTTCTCCAAAAAACCGCTTAAAATCATCTGCATTAATTGCTTCTGAAAAATCATCAATATTTAATTTGATGGCTTCTCGTATTTTATATAAATCCTCTTTTTCGGGCATATAAACACCCGTATAAAGAGAGCAATTTTCTGGCCCAATTTCAATGTATAATCCTCCTGGAAACATTTTTTTTCTTCCACCTATTTGCAGGGCGGCTGAACAGAAAGTTTTATATGGAGTCTTATCTTTGGAAAATCTAATATCTTTATTGATCCTAAAAATACATCCTTTTAGATCTGTTATGCCCTCAAAAATTGGATTAATTGACTGCATGCCAGCAAGTAATTCTTCGAGAAAAAGATAAAATTCCTTTTTGATGATTTTTTCATAGGTATGCCTATTTTCATCAAACCATGTTTTATGATTGTTGAGAGTGAGTTCAATGAAAAACTCATAAAACTCTTGGCTAAAACCCTTAAATCCCATATTAGTTCTTCACCCAATTTTGGGTCACTACACCGCTCTGAGTTTGAATATTAACCATGTACATTCCATCACTTAAATGTGAAATTTTCATTGAAACGATGTTTGAATTCAGATTCAATTTTTCAAGCACAACTTTACCATTCATGTCCGTTAAAGTTACTGAATGAACTTCGGTTTGACTTTTTACTTCCAGATTTTCATGACTCGGATTTGGATAAACTACTACGTCAGCCTCAGATATATCATCTCCACTCAATCTATCTAATACTATGTTCTTTGAGATTCCACATTTACATGAATGATCATCAGTAATAGAAATTAAATTGACTTCATAGGTTCCATCTGACGGCAATTCGTAAACGACTGAAGCATCTACACCTGAAGAGTATTTATTTCCGCCTCCCTTTAATTGCCATTGATATGATACACCGGTTTGACCTCCAATTAATTGATTATTATCTATTGGTTCTAGTTTTGCACCATAAAAATAGGTTGAATAATCAGGAGTGAATTCAAAGTTGCATGTTCTTGGCAATTCATAAACTTCTACAAAATGAGACTTCTCCGTAGAACAACCACCAACTACGGTACCAGTTAAAATAACATTATAAGAACGTGTGGCATCTGTTGTAAATCGAATTCTTGGATCCGTTAAGTTGGAGATCACCCCGTTTCCGAAATCCCAAGAAAAATGTAAAGAATCTGAGGTGTTGTTCTCTGATTTATTCTTGAAAGAAATTGAATCTCCCGAGCACACAGATTCGAACTCAAAGTCAATTATAGCCTCTTGAAGAATCTCTATTTCTTTTTCAATAGTTGAACTGCATCCGTTGCTGAGATTCACGGTAAGTTTAATATTTCGTTTACCAGTTTGGCTCCATACTTTTGAAAAGGTGTCTTTTGTGGATTCCAAATTCCCATCCAAAAACCAAATATAATCTGCAGTAGTTCCAGAAACTGATGGGGTGTTGTCTTCAAACAATGTGATACTTCTTAAGCATAATCTATCTGTTTTGAAATCAACTTTGGGGGATTCCTTTACTTGAATCTGCTTGGTTACTGAATCTTTACATCCAAATTCAGAATTTACCACTAGCTTAACACTTTTAAGTCCACTACTTGAGTAAGTGCATTTCGTATTTTTTAAAGTACTAACTGAATTAGTTTCTCCAAAGTCCCATACCACACCAAACATACTTGTACTCATTTTAGTGGTAGTACTGAATTGATATTCATTACCTACACAATTTCCTTCAACCACAGAAAAACTGGCTACTGGTTGTTCAAAAACTGTCACTTTTGAAGTTGTAGAATTTTCACACCCGTTGTAATTAACTTTTAGTGTTACATTGTATGACCCGGAATTCGTAAATGAATAATCAAAAGTACCTTTATTTATCAAAGTATCAGGCTTATTTCCAAAGGTCCAATAAGAGTTTGCCCCTGTACCTGCACTGCTGTTATTGGTGAAACCAATTGGCTTACCTTCACAAGCATTTGTCCTTGAAAACGAAGCTTTCGGACTTTCTATCACATTTAATACTTTCTCTTTTGAAAATATAAATCCGTGAGGCATCGATGTAACATATAATGTGATTTTTTTATTTCCGCCTGAAGAAAAATTACAAAATCCATCAACATTGATTGAAGTGTCAGTACCGTCGAAATTCCATTTATATTCAAGGTAAACATTGATTGATTTAACTGTAGTTGCATTGATGAACTTAAGTGTATCTTTAGTACAACCAACAATTGGCAATTTGAAATCAACCGTAGGAGTAGGGCTTAAATAAACAGAATAAGTATAAAACGTATCGCAACCATTTTTGAGATCAGTAATTTTTAATTTCCAGCTAAGAGTAGAGTCATCTAAGGTAGAGTCAGAAATATTCAATTTCCAAATGAGGTCATTTCCTGCGCTTGGTACAGTTACTGAACTTCCAGAAACAGCTCGTCCGCTTGCTGTATATATCTGTGAACTGGCAACCCATTTATTTGAACTGCCATAATCATTATTATTCAAACCTCTCGGTGCCGTCATACTCATCTCGGTATTTAAACCTCTGATAGTAATAATCTTAGAACCTGAAAAACTCCATTGGTTGATGGATCCAGATTGGGCAATTGAGGAGATGGTTGAACCTCCTGGAGATGGTTTAACAAAAAACACTCTTGAAAAAGTATCGTCCTTATTTACATCATTGGCCGTAGCTATAAATATCTTGAGCGAATTTGATCCTGTTTTATTGATTTGCAGGGTTTTGTTGAAATTAACTTTGAGGCTCTTAGAAGGTAAAATCTTCTGCTTAAATTTTTCCAAACTCAAGATTCCATTGATCTCATAACCCAATGTGAATTCTACTACTGTATCTATAAATTCATTGAAAATTTCAAGATCTGGTGTTACAATAGTACCCGAACACAAGGTGTCTGAACTCGGCAAATTTGATATACTTAATTTCAGGTTAAATGTATCTTCATGTGCTCCCCGATCACAAAACAATTTATGTCTATTTGTCCCTGAAAAATCGGTTTTAGCTTCATCGACTATCAAAGAAACATCCACATTATTCTGATTCTTTATCTGTCTAGACCGGTAATTCCCCTTGGTATAATTTGCAAATTTATTGTCTACAATTTCATTGTTATCATCTACATAGGTATCAGCAACCCAAGTACTAAATGAAGTATAATAATTTGTACCTAAAGCATATATATCTGCTGCCAATGTATTCGCGATATTAAAGCTGTTCGATGCAACTTTACCGGCTGCACCGTATGAAAACAAATAGGCCATATATACGGCCCCATAGCCTTTCGCTTGCAATATGTTGCCTACTAAATCTATCTGTGAATCATCATCTGTATAAACACAAGACGAGGTAGTATTTGAATTTCCAAAATCATCAGATATAAAGGTATTACCATTGATCTTCAAGTGACCAATTGCATTGTAATTTATTGAGATGAAATTATACGAATCACCATCACCGTTATTCTTAGAAAAAATATTACTCACTACCTCCGTATTTCCTACGGTATTTAAATAAAGCCCAGTAGCCAATCCCCAAGATCCAGAAGATTTATTGTCTGCTACCCTATTGGATTTAACAATCCAATTTCCACCTTGAAAAAGAGAAATTCCAAAAATCTGCTCCAAACTTGTATTTGAATCAACTTGATTTCCAGTGACTATCATTCTATTCCAATTAGAATTTTTCACAGCATATGCAAAAATCAATGCTCCCACACCTTGAGAAGATGATGATCCAAAATCATTCGACAATACAATATTATTCTGAAGATGACAGTCTGATCCGTAATTGGCATAAATACCATAAGAGTAACCACTTTTACTCTTATTATACCTTAAGATATTTCCATTTAATTCAGTTCTATCGCCATATTGAGAGAAGACACCAAATATCCTTCCCAAAATCATATTTTTCTCAATGATATTTCCTGCGATATATGCATTAACAGAAGAATTTCCGGAGATCAATGCAGCATCAACACCTAAGAATACATTAATTCCGCTAGCCATATTTTGAAAATTAGCAGATGGATATGGCAATGAAAAAATGTGATTATTGTTAATTTTAAACGAACGTGAAGAACTCTGTGCAAATCGAACATACACACCAGAAACCATAGTGTCAATGGCATCATTGGATGTTGCATCTGATCTAGATAATTCATTTCCATCAATCCAGTCTGAATTGACATATCTGATCCAAATTCCTATTGAAAAGAAGTTTTTAATTTGATTTCCAACAATATTGTTATTGGATGCAGTCTTTGTAAATTCAGTTCTTCCTTGTTGGTCAATAATTCCAATAATTGGTGCTAGTGCACCCGAACCAGATGTCGTTAAAACACATCCTCGGATGGTATTTCCCTTACCATTGTGGTTCGCACCAACAGCGGTTAGGTTTTTACCATCGTGTGCAAACGCTATATAAGCACCCGTATCTTTAACGCTGTGTGCAGTAATGCCAGAAAAAAGAATGGTACAACTATCAATTAAATTACTATCTGCCCCATTTGCTAATCTTATTCCAACCGACCTCGTGTTTTTAGATTCATTTAGTAATTTTAACTTTTTTAAATGCAAAAAATCAATGCCATTTAAAAATATCATTTCGCTATCAAGAGAACTTTTAACCTGGTAATTATTCCCCAATATCGTTAGTGTATTTTTTGAGCTTGTCTTATTGGTTGAATGTTGTTTGAACTCAATATTGGTAGTTAAATTCAACGAAGCTTTGACTTCAACTAATACAGGTCCGCTAACACCATTCTTATTAAAGTCAGCAGCAAACAACTCCCAACTTGTATAATTTCTAGACCCACTACCTCCAATGGTATAATTGCCGCTTAATTGAGCAAAAGACTGTGAAATAATACCCAAGCTAAAAAGGGTAACCCAAACTTGTAATTTTCTATAACTCATGGAATTCATTCAAAAATAGTGAATGAATTCCATATCTAATTATAGCGTTTTACCAACTAAATCATCGTGTAAACTAATTCGGACGAATTTGAATTTTACCTAAATTGGAAGATCCCAATTTTGCAAAATAAATTCCTTCTGCCAACCCATCACTAGTAAAGCGGCCATTTTCAATTTTTACCACTTTGACTAGAGCTCCAAAAGCATTATAAATTTCAAGTTTATTTTCAGTGGTTTCATTTAAATCACAATAGATAAAATCACCAGACTGGACTGGATTTGGATAAAAATAAATACCCTTTTGATTAATACCTAAGGTATTGTGTTTGAATTCCATTTGAAAAAGGGCAGAATTTGCTCGGTTTTCTATGTAAGGTTTTATGCCATAAGTAACGTGATTTCCCCAAGCAATATCATCGCTTTTCAACCAGTCATTGTATGAAAACCCATAATCAGTATCTACCTTGCCGTCAAAGTGTAAATCATCCTTCATAGCACCTGAGAGTCTCGCCATTGTTGAATCAATAACGGGCCCTAAATGATTTAAATTAAAAAATGATTCGATGGCTTGATATATATAACCTTCATATTTGAATTTAAATTCATCATGACCTAGCAAGGCATATGTTAAAGGTGCTTTGCTTTTACTGGTGTTTCCCCATTGATGAATATCTCGCTTATTGATATCCTCAACTCCCCACTGAACACCATAAGTATTATCCATATCATAGGGCATATAAGTCATTTTACCCGTGGTAGGGTGGTGGTAAATGAAATAATTGTTTTTATTGTAAAAGTAATTGTCCCAATGTCCAATAAGTACTTCTGCAGCTAAAGCTTTTAAATATCCATCTACATCAAAAATTTTGGGGAATTCTGTAATAAAATCAGATTGTTGAGCCTTATTGTTAACCCAATCCGCCAATTCAACTAAGTCTGAATAATCATCTAAATCTTCATTCGTTTTTAAATCGTAGGCCCTTTCATTTTCAGGAGACGGATTAATGATTTTTTTATATTCAGACGGATCATTTCCAAGCCAATTTAAGTCTGCGGGCCAAGTGCATTTATAATTATTGCCCTTGTTGCTTCCAAATCTAGTCTTCAAGAAATCCTTATCAATGTATTCAACCAATCCACGTACCCCTAAATAAGTGTCATTTAAATACAATTTGACATGGTTCACTCGCACCGAAGGTACACCCATTTCTCTCATAACATAAGCACTCAAATACTCCCTCATCATTGATGGATCATTATGATTGCCATGGACATAAATAGTTTCCAGGCCTTGCAATGTTTGTCCGTCTACCCTTTTGTCAAAATCAATTCTAAAAGATTTGCGCTTGGAATTTCTTGATGTATTCCCCTTTAATCTTATATCGCATTGATCTATGGTATCGCCATCATAAACAACGGCGACCAAATAACGATGATTTGTCCATAATTGGTCATTTTGTTGCATGTGATAAAATGAATCAACACTCATGACCAACTTCAATTCATGCAATTTATCATCAAATAAGGTACCATTATTGGGATAAACGGCAGATTGCGAGTACAATGAAACCGATTGAATTAAGCAACTAAACCAAATAGTCACAATAAATATACGCAATATATTAATCATTTTCTTCTAAAATATCTGAATCATCAAGGGCCAATGCATTACTGCTGCTTGGACTTTCAAAAATATCGAGATCAAACATGGCAATTGAAGCAAAAACATGATCAAAAATGTCTGATTGAATATCCTCATATTTTAACCAACTTTTTTCTGCTGAAAAACAATAAATTTCAATTGGAACACCTTTGTCTGTTGGTGATAGTTGACGAACAACCACATTCAATTCTTTGCTTATGTGTGGATTTTCAATCAGTAGATTCTTTAGATAAACTCTAAACAACCCAATATTCGTTAACTGTTTTTTAACCCCTTTTCCAGTTTTTTCCACCTCAGCGTTAAATGCACTGATTTCGGAAGACATTCTTGAAATGTACTCCTTCAATAAATGGTTGTGCTTCAACCTATTCAACATGGATTCATCACAAAATTTAACGCTGTGTTGTTTGATATTTATAGCCCTTTTAATTCTTCTTCCTTTAGACTCTTCCATCCCACGCCAATTTTTAAAAGAATCTGTTGTGAAAGCTCCTGTAGGAATAGTAGTGTAAGTATTATCAAAATTCTGAATTTTTACGCTCGATAAATTGATATCAATTACCGTTCCATCTGCACCATATTTCTGAAACTCTACCCAGTCACCATTTCTCAGCATATCGTATTGCGAAATTCTTATAGATGCTGAAAGACCGGTCAAAGTATCCTTAAATACCAATAACAAAGCTGCACTCATTGCACCTAATGCTGTTAAAAGGTTCAAAATAGATTGGCTAGTTGCTATTGAAATCCCAAACAATACCGCCAACAAAGTAACAATGATTGCTGCTAATTGAGCAAAAGAAGCAATGGGTTTATCTTTCATTGATTCCAATTTCATCAGCATCACTTTAAGTACCTTGAGCCAAGACTGAACGAATGCATGTATAGCCAGAACTGTCAATAAAGATAAGATTATATTACCCCATTTTTCAGCGGTTGAATGCCCTTGTAAAACTACCGGCAAACTCAATTTTGCAAACATCAGTGGAACAATATGTCCCAAGAATTTAAATGTTTTTTGCTCAGCCATCGTTTTGATTAGGGGACTCTCAGATGTTGATGCATATTTACGTATCACTGAAACCAACACTCTCCGTGAAATCCAATCAATTAAGATGACCATCATTACAAGGCACCCCAACATAAATAATAGTTTCACCATATTAGCGGATTCAGTACTTATTCCCCAAGTCAAAACCCAATTATAGACCCAATTTGCAATTTGTTCCTCTAAGCTGATTGTGTTTCTCATTACTAACAAAGGTAATAAATCGAGTTTGAAACCTTATTTTTGAAGTATGCACATTCGATTGCCTAAATGGTTTATTCTATCTGTATTGACGTTTTTTCTAAGTACTGGGGCAAAATGGTCATCTGACCTATTTGATTATGCCAAAAATTTGGAAATTTTTGCGGCGATTTACGAAGAACTAGGCAATTCTTATGTTGATGAAATTCAGCCAGGCGAACTGTCGAAAAAAGCCATTGACGCCATGCTTAAAAGTTTAGACCCTTACACCGTTTTCTTTTCAGAATATCAAGCAGAAGAAGCAATGATAGAAAGGCAGGGTGAATATGGGGGCGTGGGTTGCAGAATTGTAATGCGCAATCAATTTCCCATGATATCAGAATTATTTAGAGGTTACGCCTTTGATAAAGCAGGAGTTCAATTGGGTGATTATATTCTGAAAGTGGGGGAAATTGATTTAAAAAATCAAACTGCCGATGAATTAATGCAATATTTTAGAGGAGCTCCCAATTCTAAATTTGAAATTACCTTAAAAAGGAACAATGACACCATAACCAAAACAATTCAAAGAACCCTGGTTGAAACCAAAAGTGTTTCTTATTCGGGATACCTCAGCAATCCTACCTTTAAAAATTTGGGCTATATAAAATTGGATGAGTTTGGACAAGGCTGTGCCAATGAAATTCGTGAGTCAATTAAGAAAATGCAAGCAGAAGGAACCTTACAAGGCTTGATTCTTGATTTGCGCGACAACGGTGGTGGGTTACTTGACCAAGCAGTTGATATCGTTGGTGCCTTCGTTCCTCAAGGAACAACCGTTGTCACACTCAAGGGCGCCCACGCAAAAGGCCCTAAAACATGGAAAACCATGAACCCACCTTTGGCTTTAAACTTGCCTTTGGTAGTATTGATAAACAACCGTTCCGCATCTGCTTCCGAAGTTGTAAGTGGAAGCTTGCAAGACCTGGATCGCGCAGTAATTTTAGGTCAAAATTCGTTTGGAAAAGGCTTGGTTCAAAATTATGCCATGTTACCTTACAGAACCCAAATGAAGTTGACAACAGCTCGTTATTATACCCCTTCTGGAAGATGTATTCAAAGACTTCAATATCAAGACCGCGACGAACAAGGCAATGCTAAAATTCAAGCTAAAAAATCATTTAAAACTTCAAACGGACGACTCGTTTTTGATGCAGCAGGAGTAGATCCAGATATTGAAATACCCTTATTCAACGGTAATAACCTCATACATTGGCTCAATAAAAACCATCTATTATTTGATTGGGCAAACAATTATTTTCAAAAAAATAATTTTAATCTAAATAACCTAAATGAGACTGTTTTATTAGAAAGTTTTAAAACTTACTGCCTTGATGAAGCACCAAAGGTTTTAAAAAAATCATTGTCTGACCAAGCTAAGAAATTAGCCACTGATAGCCTCTGGATAAATCAACTTACCTTGTTAAACTTCCAAGAGCAACAAATGAAAGACAAGATTAATTCATCCATTAAAAATCATGCTTCTGACTATAAAATTGCGCTCGTCAAAGAATTACTTCAAAGACATCCTTCAGAAAGCGAACAACAATCTTTTTGGTTATCAAAAGATCCAGAAATCAAACAGTGCGGTGATCTTTTACTAAATCCAATCAAAATCACTCAAATATTAAGTGGCAAAAAATAAGTTTAATTCATGACATTCATCCTGATTTTAATTGGATCTATTGGGGGATTTCTTGCTGGAATTATGGGTGTTGGTGGAGGTTTGATTTTCATTCCAGTACTAACCTATCTATTTACTTCTCAAGGATTACAAACTGACGAGGTTGTGAAATTTACTTTGGCCAACTCTATCGCTCTTGTATTTGCTTCTGGTTTATCTGGAATAGCAAGGCAACATAAAATGGGTATTTACAATTTTAAAAAATCTCTAAGCGTTGGGATACCCGGGGCAATTGCTGCTGCGCTTACCAGTTATCTCATACAACAGGGAACTTGGTATAATCATGAAAGATTCTCTTATGTTTTCTTAGTTTTTTTATTGATTTCTATTTCGAACATGCTGTTTGTAAAGGATAAAAAAACAGATGATGATTTATCACAACCACCGAAATCTGCTGCACACCCATCGTCCTCAAAAAGTTCAATAAATATAAATTCAATATTGGTCGGATTTTTAGCAGGATCAGTCGTTTCACTTTCAGGTTTAGGAGGGGGAATAATCATGGTCCCTTTATTTCGCATGATTCTAAAACTACCCACTAAATCAGCTACTGCACTTTCCTTAAGTATTGTTCCATTACTTGCTGTACTTCCAATTATTCAATACATCACTCAATCGTCGGTGCCTAGCTTACCCATTTGGCAAACAAGATATATTGTATGGACATACTACCTACCAATGGCCTTAGGGGTGATTTTTTTCTCATCTTTTGGACAGAAAATAGCTACAAAAATGCCCGCCATTTCTATTCGAGTTATATTTGCACTCCTTTCTCTAACTATTTTGATTAAAACCGTTTATGAATTATTTTAAACTCCATAAAATTTCTGCCCTTATTTTATTTTTCGGGGGATGTTTATCTGCCTATGCTCAGACCAATAAACCAAATCCAACCGAAGAACAAAAACTACGCCTCAAAACGCACATCAGTTATTTGGCTTCAGATGAACTTAAAGGTAGACAAACCGGTTCACCAGGCGAAGTGATGAGCGCAGAATACATATCCAAAGAATTCAAAAAAAACGGCCTTAAATTATTGGGTAAGAATGGATTTCAGCCATTTACTATTACTCAATTTCGAATCGCAGGAGACGATTGTAAATTAATCTTAATATCTCCCGACGGTGCCGCACCTCCACGTGAATTTGAACTTTTTACTGACTATTACCCATTATCACCTACGGTTAATTACGACAGTTGTCAAGGAGAAGCCATAGATGTAGGTTACGGTATCGTTGCAGAAAAGTTGGGCAAAAATGATTACGAAAATGTTGATGTTAAAGGTAAAATAGTGGTTCTTAGAAACGGTTATTTCGCACAAGACGAAAATCCTCACAGTGAATTAGCCAATTATGCTGATGTATCCACCAAAGTCAAAGAAGCGGAAGCTAGAGGAGCCATCGGAGTTATTTTTATCAGAAACTCTCCCAATGCAGAGCACATGAGTGGCAAATTAGCGCGCACAACAATTCCTGGAAATATTCCTGTTTTTTATTTTAAATCAAATTTTGGTTTTCCAAAAGGACTGCATGTCAAACTTGTAAGTAAGGTAGTTTCCCCAACTGCACTTGGCCATAATGTCATTGGATATAAAAATAATTTTCGACGCAAAACTGTGATCATTTGCGCGCATCATGATCATATTGGGTATAATGAATACGAAAATAGCCGTTATAAGGGTCCTCAAGCCATTCATAATGGTGCTGACGACAATGCATCTGGTGTAGCTGCTATGATTGAATTATCAAAGCAATTAAAAAAATGGGGTTATAGAAAGAACAACTATCTTTTCATTGCATTTAGTGGAGAAGAATTGGGTTTGTTAGGCTCAAAATACTTTACCCAAAACCCTCTTATTGATATGAAAAAAATCAATTATGTCATAAACATTGATATGTTGGGCAGAATTGACTCCACCAAAAAAACTTTAACTGTTAACGGTGTTGGAACTTCTCCAGTTTGGAAAACCTCCCTTTCAAAAATTAAAACTGATACGGCTCAACTGTTTATTGCTACCACAGAAAGCGGCATGGGTCCTTCTGATCATGCTAGTTTTTATTTAGAAAACAAGCCCGTTTTGCATTTCTTTTCTGGCCAACACAGAGACTATCACACACCCGATGATGATGAAAACCGCATCAATTACGAGGGTATGGTGTACAGCATTGATGTAATAAAACAGGTCATCAAAAAGAATAAGCGTAAAAAGTTACCTTTTACAAAGACAGTTGATCCATCTCCTGGTAAAACACGATTCAAAGTTACGCTTGGGGTGATGCCTGATTATTCATACAGTAACAAAGGTTTGCGTATTGATGGTGTGACTCCTGAAAAAGCAGCAGCAAAAGCAGGACTTCAACGAAATGACATTGTAGTGAAACTTGGAGATTTTTCCGTAAACGATATTCAAGATTATATGTCAGCTTTAGGAAAATTTAATCCTGGCGATAAAACAAAAGCAACTATTCAGCGAGGCACCGAAACTATTGAGGTAGATATAGAGTTCTAATACAAATGAAAATTATAGATCATATAGCACAACGAAACAATAGAACACTCTTTTCTTTTGAAATATTACCTCCTCTCAAGGGATTCGGAATTCAGAGCATTTTCGACGGAATAGACCCCTTAATGGAATTTAATCCTTCTTTTATTGATGTGACCTATCACAGAGAAGATTACGTTCTTAAACAACGTCCTGACGGGACCTTTGACCGAGTAAGTACAAGAAAAAGACCAGGCACTGTCGCCATCTGTGCGGCAATCCAAAATAAATATCACATCGATGCCGTACCTCACATTATTTGCGGAGGTTTTACCAAAGACGATACAGAAACAGCTCTTATTGAACTAAATTTCATGGGTATCGATAATATTCTTGCATTGAGAGGTGATGCTAGAAAGGGCGACACCCATTTCATTCCAGAATCAGGGGGAAATAAAAATGCTTTAGATCTAATTCATCAAATTAAAAACATGAATTCAGGCATATATTTAGATGAGGAATTGACCCAAGGTCAAGAATCTAAATTTTGCATAGGTGCAGCATGTTATCCAGAAAAACATATGGACGCTCCAAACCTTTCAAACGATCTTAAATACTTAAAACGAAAGGTTGAAGCAGGTGCTGAGTTTTTGGTAACCCAAATGTTTTTTGATAATAAATACTATTTTGATTTTGTCCAGAAATGTCGTGAAATTGGAATTAACATCCCCATCATTCCTGGAATAAAGCCCATATCTACAAAATCCCAACTCCGTAATCTTCCTAAAATATTCCATATTGATCTTCCAGAAGATTTAGTTAATGCTGTAGAAGCGTGTAAAAACAACGAAGAAGTTACCCAAGTTGGCATTGAATGGGCCATTCAACAATGTAAGGAACTAATGGATAATGGAGCACCCGTTTTGCATTTTTATACCATGGGTAAATCGCACCAAACAAAATCCATCTGCGAAAAACTTTTCTAAATTCAAGAATGCAAGCCACCATCACCAAATCAACCGGAAGTTGGTATATAGCACGAACTGAATCTGGTGATTTGTGGCAATGCCGTACCAGAGGTAAGCTTAGACTGGAAAACTTAAATACTAGCAATCCTGTTGCCGTTGGTGATTTAGTAGCCATTGAGCCTGATCCCAATTATGAAAATACTGCAAGTATTGTAAAGATTGAAAATCGGAAAAATTGGATCATTAGAAAAGCAAATAAATTAAGTTCTCAAAGACAAATTCTTGCCTCAAACCTTGACGCAGCTGTGATGGTAGCAAGTTTAGTTGCTCCACGCACATCTTTAGGATTTATCGATAGATTTCTTTTATGTGGGCAGTCATTTCATGTGCCTACAATCTTATTCATCAATAAAATTGACTTACTCGGAAGTCAAACTGACGATTTCCTTCAAGAAATTGAAACAATATACTCAAATGCGGAAGTTGAAATTTTCACCGGGTCCGCTCTAGACCCTGATTCTTTAAACGATTTTAAAAACAGAATCAACGGACAAAGAGTACTCCTTATGGGGCATTCTGGAGTGGGAAAATCTACAGTCTTAAATGCATTGTATCCCCAATTTTCAGCACGCGTTGGAAAAATTAGCAACGCCCATTCAAAGGGGAAACACACCACTACTTTTGCCGAAATGTTCACTACCGAAGATGGAACTCAACTCATAGATACCCCAGGTATTAGAGACTTTGGTGTGGTTGACCTAAAAGAAAATGATATTCATTTATATTTTCCCGAATTTCGCAAATACATGAAACAATGCAAATTCTCCAATTGCACCCATACCCATGAACCAGCATGCGGCGTTTTGTTTGCTCTTGAAAATGGATTAATTCCCCAAGCTCGTTATTATAGTTATAGAAGCATTCTTGCCGATGAAGACGACAATATATTCAAATAAATATTTTCTTTCTTTCCTCGGGGGATGTCTATTTCTACTATCCTCCTGTATCAAAGACCAAGACTTTGCAAATACTGCAAATTTAAAATGGTCAAAAGATACGGTCTATTTCGATACCATTTTTACCCGTGATAAAACAACTGGATATCCCATTTCTGTTACCAAGTTAATCAGTGTTAAAAATCCTGAAAATAGATGGGTTAAGGCAAATTTTTCAGTAATTGGAGGTAATAATTCTCCGTTTTCAATCAATATAGATGGTATTGCAGGACCTGAAATTACAGATCTAGAAATTGCCCCAAACGACAGTGTTTTCGTATTTGTACAATGTAGATTACAAGCAAATAATCAAACTCAACCTGCATTAGTTCTTGACAGTCTTTATGCCCGTGTAGGATCCAAGCAATCTAAATTAATGTTAGCTGCTTACGGATGGGATGCACACTATGTTAAAGATACCGTATTTCCGGTGAATACAACTTGGTCAGATCAAAACAAACCCTACGTGATCATTGGAGCTGCTGTAGTCGCTCCAGGAAGAACATTTGAAATTAATTCTGGCGTTAATGTTTATGCCAGTGCCCAGACTGTATTGTATGTTCTTGGCGAACTTAAACTAAATGGAACGCCTCAAAACCGCATCAATATTAGAGGTGATAAACCCGTAAGTTCAACCAATAAATTACCCAATCAATGGGGTGGAATATGGTTTCTTCCAGGCGGTAAGGGAAAAATAGAATATGCTGACATCACGAATGCGGCAGTTGGACTTAGAGCTGATTCCACGGGTTGCGATAATGATCCTTGCGTTAACCTTTCTCAAACACGAATTCAATATTGCGGAACTGCCTGTTTAATTGGCCTTGGCGGTGCAATAAAGGCCGAAAACTGCCTATTTGCAGATGCCGGCACATATACCTTCTTGGCTTATTACGGTGGGAAATATCAATTTAACAATTGCACCTTTGCCGAACATTCCAACTTTGGAAATAGGCAAGATGGGTCTTTTGCAGTTACCAATACTTATCGCGATGGAAATGGCAAATTACTAGCTTCAAATCCACTAGAATTAACCATTTCTAATTCTTTGGTTTGGGGAAGTAAAATTGATGAAATAACCACTGATCTTGTTTCACAGAGTTCATGGATAATAAATGATCAAACCAATTATTTTAAATCCAAGAATGAATCCAGTCACTGGAATAAGTTGAATAACATTTTCAATAGAGACCCCCAATTTGAAGACATTGCAACGGGAGACTATAGACTGAACAATACATCACCTGCCATTTCACAGGCTAATGCTTCAACAGCAACCACAGTTGATATATTAGGTAAAACGCGTAAATCAGCACCAGATATTGGTGCTTATGAGAAATTTTAACTACGTTTAGCTTTAAAAAACTGCTGCATCAGTTCTCGACTCTCATCAGCCATTACACCTCTAATTATTTCCACTTTTTTCCCAAAAACTTGTTCTGCTTCAGCCAAACGTTCAAACCCACTCTTAGGCTCTGACAATCCAAAAACCACTTGTTTGAAACGAGCCCATTGAATAGCCCCAGCACACATGACACATGGCTCAACCGTGATGTAAATAGTGCATTCATCTAAAAATTTACTTCCTAAAAACTGTGCAGCACTTGTGATTGCCAACATCTCGGCGTGGGCTGTTACATCTACCAACCGCTCTGTCTGATTATATCCTTTACCTATTATACGGTTTTGATGAACTACTAATGCACCAATAGGAATCTCATCTTCCTTAAATGCCTGTTGCGCCAATTGAAGTGCCTTTCCCATGAAATATTCATGTCCCAATACACCGTTTTCATCTATCGCCATATTCGTACTTTAATCGTTCTTTAAAAGAGTTTCGGTAAAGATAATGTGCTTACTGACATTTTTTACTGAACTTTGTTAGTATAAGTAATGAGAGTTGGTATTGTATTGTATCCCACCTTCGGTGGAAGTGGAGTTTTAGCCACCGAATTAGGTAAAGCACTCGCGAAGAAAGGGCATGAAGTTCACTTCATAAGTTACAATCAACCCGCCAGATTAGATTATTTCCTCGAGGGAATTTTCTTTCACGAAGTCATCATTCCTCAATACCCGCTATTTGAACATGCTCCATATGAAACCGCATTAGCCGGAAAAATCGTTGAAATTGTGCGTTCCAATCAGCTAGAAGTGCTTCATGTACATTACGCGATACCTCATGCTTCAGCGGCATTATTGGCAAAGCAAATATTGGCAGAATCTGACATTTACATTCCGGTGGTTACTACCCTTCACGGAACCGATATCACTTTGGTAGGTAGAGAAGCCTCATATGAACCTGTAGTTTCATGGAGCATTAATAATTCAGATGCGGTAACAGCGGTTTCTGAAAGCCTTAAAGCCGATACCTACGAACATTTCAAAATCAGAAGAGACATTCATGTAATTCCAAATTTTATTGATTTCGAACGATTCAACAAGCAACCCAAATCCCACTTTAAAATGGCCATTGCCCCCCAAGGTGAAAAAATTGTGGTTCACACCTCCAATTTCCGAAAAGTAAAAAGAGTGGGAGATGTTATCAGAATCTTTGATCTCATACAACAACAAACACCCTCTAAATTGCTTCTCATTGGCGATGGACCAGAACGTTCAAACATTGAAAAGGTTTGCCGTGAACTGCATGTATGCGACAAGGTTACATTCCTCGGTAAACAAGAAGCAGTTGAAGAAATATTATCTGTTTGCGACCTATTCCTGCTTCCGTCAGAACGGGAAAGCTTTGGCTTAAGTGCATTAGAAGCGATGGCTTGCGAAGTTCCTGTAATATGCTCAAATGCTGGTGGACTACCTGAAGTTGTAGATCACGGAATTAACGGCTATCTCGCTGATGTAGGTGATGTTGAAACCATGGCTAACTTTGCCATTGAACTTCTAAAAAACGATGAAGATTTGAAAGAATTTGGAAAACAAGCTCTATTAAAAGCAAAACAATTTTCTCTTGACAACATCTTAAACGAATACCTAGCCGTTTATGAATCAACGTTGAATGTGAAGCTTTAAAAACTTCAGAGCCAACCCTATTTGATTTTCAACTGTTTTTGGAGCAATGTCCATCAATTCGGCTATCTCTTTGTGAGACAATTCATAAACCCGACTCATGAGAAATATTTGACGGCATTTCTTGGGTAAGTGATCAATCAAAATTGATATTCTCTCTTGCACTTGTTTTGCCTCCAAATTCTCTAATACGCTGTTGTCAACCTCTTTAAAAGCAGAAGAATCTTCTGGTAGGTCAGTCATATCAAATCGTTTCTTTCGCAAACAATTCAATGAACGATTTCTTACTGAAGTAAAAAGATAACTCTTGATCCCAGTTTCTTCAATATCGCGAACATCTCCATTATTCCAATAGGCCATGAATACATCATGCACTACTTCCTCAGCATCTTGTTCATTGTGAATAATACTTCTCGCAAATGAAATCAAACCCGGACGAAATTTCCGAAAAATCTGTTCAAATTGAGAATTAGTTTGCGTCAAGAGATGATTAAAATATGAGCAAAAATAGTCAATTTTAATTTCCTACATCACTCAGAAACTGAAGATGAACTAATTTCAGTTCTTCAAAGCTGAACTCACCATCAAAATGTTTAACCGCTAAATCGATATTGTCACTCTCATGAGTTTTAAAATAATCAACAATTTCATCCATCAACTCATCGTCAATAAATTGCTCTAACAAGTATCTGATATTTAATTTGGTGCCAGAATGAACAATTTGCTGCAATTCATCTATGAGCTCATCAAAAGATATCTTTAATTGTGAAGCGATATCCGGCAAATCAACTTTTTTATCAATATTCAAGATTATATTGACCCTTTTCGCAGATTTTTCGCTATTCCCTTTTAAGACTACATCGATAGGTCTGTCAATTTCGTTTTCATCAATGTATTTGGAAATAAAGTCAACAAATGCCTGTCCAAATTTCAAGGCTTTATTCTTTCCGACACCATTGATGTTAGATAATTCTTCAAGATTAATGGGATATTTTATGGCCATATCCTCCAAGCTCGGGTCCTGAAAAACAACATAGGGTGGCAAACCCATATCATGTGCTACCTTTTTTCTCAGATCTTTTAACTCAGCAAATAATACTTCATCACAAACTGATTCCAATCTGAAACTATCAAAGTCTTCATCTGAAACTGCATCAAATTCAACATCAACTGCCATTTCAATTGGAGTAGGAATCTTAATATAATTTTCCCCCTCTTTGTTAATTGATAACAGTCCGTATTTTTCAATATTCTTGTTTAAAAATCCACTAACCAAAGCCAATCTAACGGCAGATTTCCAAAACAACTTGTCAAGGTCTTTACCTGAACCAAATAATTTTAGCAAGTGATGACCGTATTGTTTTATTCCTGAATCAGTCGAATTTCCTACTATAAAATTCACAAGGTGTGTCAAAGAAAATTCACCTTTTAGCTCTTGAACGCATTCTAAAAGCAATTTTAATTCAGTTGAAACATCTCTTTTAGGTTTGGGATGTGAGCAATTATCACACATTCCCTCACAATTAGCTTCATCAAATGACTCACCAAAATAATGCAGGAGTAGTTTTCTTCGGCATTGTGAACTTTCAGCAAAAGCGGCAGTCTCAGCGATCAACAACCCTCCAATTTCTTGTTCAGCAACGGGTTTGTCTTTCATGAACTTCTCCAACTTTTCAATGTCGTTTGGATTATAAAACAACAAACAATCGCCTCTCATCCCATCGCGACCCGCTCTTCCCGTTTCTTGGTAATATCCCTCCAAACTCTTTGGAACGTCATAATGAATCACATAACGTACATCGGGTTTGTCAATTCCCATTCCAAAGGCAATAGTAGCAACTATTACATCGCAATTCTCCATCAAGAACGCATCTTGGTTTTGCGCTCTAACTTTTGCATCTAACCCTGCATGATATGCCAAAGCCTTGATGCCATTTCGCTGAAGCATTTGTGCAATTTCTTCAACTTTCTTGCGAGACAAACAATATATAATACCTGATGAGTTACCGTGCTGATTGATAAAAGAAATCATCTCTTTGTGAACGATATCTTTTCTTCCTTTAGGACGAACCTTGTAATATAAATTGGGTCTGTTAAATGAACTTTTGAATAACTTGGCCTCTAACATGTTCAGGTTCTTCTGGATATCATGTTGAACCTTAGGAGTCGCCGTTGCAGTCAATGCCAAAACCGGTATATCGCCAATGGTTTTAACCATTTGTTTTATCTTTCTGTACTCAGGGCGGAAATCATGTCCCCATTCTGATATACAGTGCGCCTCGTCAACTGCTACAAATGAAACTTTTATCTGTGCCAACAAATCAATAGTTTCTTGCTTCTTCAATGTTTCTGGAGCAACATATAAAACTTTGGTATCGCCAGATAACATATCATGTACCACCTGATTGAATTCAGATTTGGAAAGTGAGCTATTGAGGAAGTGAGCTAAACCCGCTGTTTGTGAAAAACCCCTTAAATTATCAACTTGGTTTTTCATTAAGGCAATCAACGGTGAAATGATGATTGCCGTACCCTCCATCATAATGGCAGGTAGTTGATAGCAAAGTGACTTACCAGCGCCAGTGGGCATTATAACAAAGCAATCTTGCCCTGACATAATACTTGATATAACGGCCTCTTGATTGCCTTTGAATCCGTCGAAACCAAAGAACTCCTTTAAAAAATGCTTAGAATCTGTTTGCGCCTGCACTAGTGTATTTTCCTTCCTGAAATGGTTAGTGAAATTACATAAAAATTTATTGTTAAAAAAACAATTAAGTATTTGGTAAACTCTAAATTCCCATCTGCTCTAATTTTTGTTTCTTTGTAGTTCAAAACCTTCAACAAAATGAATGCTCTTTCCCATTTAAACAATGGCAAAAACACCATCATTCAAGAATTAAAAAGTCTTGAAAACTTAGCCAATCAATTGGGAAATGATTTTGAAAATCTAATTGATACCATTTTAAATTCTTCAAAACCCAATTCTACATCAAGAGTAATCATCACGGGAATTGGAAAAAGCGCAATTATTGGTCAGAAAATAGTGGCCACCCTTAATAGTACTGGCCAACCAGCTTTATTCATGCATGCCGCTGACGCAATTCATGGAGATCTAGGCATGATACAAGTAAATGATGTAATTATTGCCATTTCAAAAAGCGGAAATACACCCGAAATCATCGCTTTGATACCTCTTATTAAAAGATTATCCAATCCGTTCGCAGCTATTGTTGGCAATATTGAATCTCAATTGGCCAAAGAATCAGATTTTGTGCTTGACGCGCGTGTTGACAAAGAGGCATGTCCAAACAATCTGGCTCCAACCACATCTACAACAGCACAACTTTTAGTAGGAGACGCAATTGCAATGGCACTGCTCACAGCAAGAAATTTTAGCGACCAAGACTTTTCTAAATATCACCCGGGCGGAGCACTTGGAAAAAAATTGTATCTCCGTTGTGGAGACCTAGCTCAAAAACATAGCAAACCATTTGTCACTCCTGAAACACCATGGAACGAAGTGATTTTCAATATTACAGAACATCGTTTAGGAGCAACTGCTGTGATAGACTCAGAAAACAATATAGTTGGAATTATAACCGACGGTGATATCCGAAGGATGTTATCCAATTATAAAGACTTTTCACCAATTACTGCCCATCAAATTATGGGTAATAACCCCACTACCTTGTATATTCACGACATGGCTACACAAGCTGCAGCAGTGATGCAAGCAAAAAAAATATCCCAATTAATCATTGTCAATGAAGATCAAACTGGTATCACTTATGAAGGTATGATTCATTTACATGATTTATATCAAGAAGGCATAATTTAACTCAATTCGAACCCAAAAAAATGAACAATAATCACTACGTAATTATTATGGCCGGTGGAATCGGCACCCGATTCTGGCCTGTAAGCCGAAAAAGCTTCCCGAAGCAGTTTATGGATATTTTGGGAACCGGTCAATCACTCATTACCCAAACCTACAACCGTTTTAGCTCATTCATTCCTCAAGAAAATATTTACATTGTTGCTAATGAAGAATATACCGACTTGGTGCTCGAGCACATTCCTCAAATAAAAAAGGAACAAATACTCGAAGAACCCATTGGTAAAAACACCGCTCCCTGCATCGCATTTGCTACCTATTACATCGCTCAGAGAAATCCTGATGCCGTGTGCATGATTGCACCATCAGATCATCTCATTACAAACGAAGTTAAATTTGTAGAAATCGCCACAAACGCGCTCAATTTTGCTGCAAAAAATGATGCATTGGTAACTTTAGGCATCAAACCCAGTCGACCAGATACCGGGTACGGATACATTCAATTTCAACCAAACACCACCGAAGCGGGCATACATGAAGTAAAAACTTTTACCGAGAAACCCACCGAAGACATTGCAAAAACATTCATTGAAAGTGGTGAATTCTTGTGGAATGCCGGAATCTTTGCTTGGAATGTTAAAACCATCATGAATAGATTTGAGACTAATCTAAATGAAGTACACCAATTATTCTCAGAGATCAACTACTTATCAAGTTATAAAATTAACCTAGAAAAAGCATATGGCCAATCACCGAGTATTTCCATTGACTATGGAATTCTTGAAAAGGACAATAACGTTTTCGTATTGCCCGCCGATTTCGGATGGTCTGATTTAGGTACCTGGAAGAGTTTGTGGGAAGTATCCACCCAAGATTCACAACAAAATTCGCTCATCGGTAAAAATGTGAAAGCTTTTGACACAAAAAACTCTCTAGTGTTCACCCAAAAAGACAAACTCATCATTCTCAATGGTGTTGATAATCTTGTAGTTGTAGAATCGGATGATGCCATTTTAATTATGAACAAAGACCGTGAACAAGAGCTTAGAGGCATTGTGAATGAAGTAAAAGAAAAATTTAAAGGAAAATACAACTAATCACAGTTTTTTCTATATTTGTAGTGTTAGCCGTGAGGTTAACACCAACTGTTACGCGCTTTTACATACCAAACATCCTGGCCGGGCATTTTTGTTCGGCCTTGATTTTTTATAGACATGCGTAAATCATTAATCTACCTGCACATTTCGGTATTCCTTTGGGGATTTACAGCCATATTTGGAAAACTCATTTCATACGGGTCTCTAAACCTTGTATGGCATCGCATGTTACTCACCGCAGCTGTATATCTCATGATTCCAAGGGTGTGGACCTACCTCAAAAATACCCCTCCCAAAACCATACTAATATTCACAGGAATAGGATTGCTCGTAGCCCTGCATTGGGTCACCTTTTACGGAAGTATAAAAATTGGAAATTCCGTTTCTGTAACGCTCGCCTGCCTCGGATCCGCCTCTTTCTTCACTTCCATATTTGAACCCATACTTATGAAAACAACTTTTAATCGCACCAACATAATAACCGGATTATTGGTAATAGTGGGTGTCATTTTTATAAGTATTTCGCTTCCACAAGAAAACAACCCCAATATTTCATACGGCTGGGCCATCATAGTTGGGGTTTTCTCGGCCTCCATCGCCGCCCTATTTTCAACTTTAAACAAGAAATACATCCAAGATATTCATCCACTAGCTCTAAGTACCATTGAAATGGTTTCAGGCGCTCTAGCGCTTTCTCTGATTATTTTCGGGGGATATTTATTCGGTATTGAAGCCATTTCCAACCACATTGTTTGGCTACCAACCACTCAATACGGAGCAGAACCAAGCGATTGGATATGGCTCGTATTCCTATCAGTGCTTTGCACCAATGTAACCTTCTATTTAGCAAGCATAGCACTCAACAAAATCAGTGCATTCACGGCAAACCTCGCATTAAACCTTGAACCGATTTACGGCATACTTTTAGGAATATTTGTCTTCAAAGAAAACAAAGACTTAAACTTATCCTTCTATCTGGGAACCACCATCATTTTAGTGGCAATTTTCGCCAACAGTCTGATTAGTAAGCCTTCGCAAACAACACCCTCTGAGTAGATGGTTTACCACTAAAAACGCAGATCCCATCTTCCGCAACACCATCCAATGGAATGCACCTGATGGTCGCTTTGGTTGCCTCCTTGATCTTTTCCTCGGTTTCACCAGTACCATCCCAGTGCGCATAAGCAAATCCTTGTTTGGTCTCAATAACATCTAAAAATTCTTCCCAAGTATTTACTGTATAAGTCTTTTCTTTTTGGAATTTCAATGCCTTATCGAATAAGCTTTGTTGAATCTCATCCATCATCGCAACCAACTTTTCGGTCAACCCTTCAATCGATACCACTTCCTTGGTTTTTGTATCTCTTCGTGCCAACTCAATGTTACCACTTGCCAAATCTCTTGGCCCTAAAGCCAATCGCACTGGAACACCTTTTTGCTCCCATTCTGCAAATTTATAACCTGGTTTGTGCGTATCTCTCGCATCTACTTTTACCAACAATCCTGCTTTTTTAAGATCAGCCGCAATTTCATCCATCTTGCCTAACACCGCATCTCTTTCCTCGTCACTTTTATAAATAGGCACGAATACAACCTGTATAGGAGCCAATTTTGGAGGCAAAACCAACCCTTCATCATCGCTGTGAACCATAATTAATGCACCCATCAATCGAGTAGATACTCCCCAACTGGTTGCCCAAACATAATCTAACTTTCCTTCCTTAGATTGGAACTTCACATCAAAAGCTTTCGCAAAGTTCTGTCCCAAGAAATGAGAAGTTCCCATCTGCAATGCCTTACCATCTTGCATCATACCTTCAATACAATACGTTTCGTCAGCACCCGCAAACCGTTCGTTCTCAGTCTTTACACCTTTGATTACAGGTATCGCCATGAATGTTTCTGCAAATTCCGCATATACTTCTAACATCTGCTTTGTTTCAGCCAAAGCCTCTTCCTTGGTGGCATGAGCCGTGTGACCTTCTTGCCACAAGAATTCAGCCGTACGCAAAAACAAACGTGTGCGCATCTCCCAACGAACAACGTTCGCCCATTGATTGATCAAAATGGGCAAATCTCTATAACTCTGAATCCAGTTTTTATAAGTATTCCAAATGATTGCTTCAGACGTGGGTCTAACCACCAATTCTTCGGTAAGCTTTGAATCTGGATCAGCCATCAAAGAACCGGGCTTATTGGGATCCGCTTTCAGTCTGTAATGGGTAACTACAGCACACTCTTTGGCAAAACCTTCAGCATTCTTCTCTTCCTTTTCAAACAAACTCTTAGGAACAAACAACGGAAAATAAGCATTACTATGACCCGTTTCTTTAAACATATGGTCAAGTTGTTTCTGCATTTTCTCCCAAATGGCATAACCGTGTGGTTTAATAACCATGCATCCTTTAACTGCACTGTGCTCAGCTAAATCTGCATTGTAAACCAAATTATTGTACCATTCGCTGTAATTTTCTTCTCGAGTAACCTTTTCAAATGCCATGGCCACAAAATTAGCCAAAAGCTTTGGCATTTAACGAATCAAGGTAACATCTCCTTTGAATTGATGCATGGTTCCGTCAATACCCCAAACGGTCAGTTGATAAACATAAACTCCCGATGGAGCCCTTTCTCCCATAAAAGTTCCGTCCCAACCGTGATTGCAACCATTTTCATCATATAATTTTTCGCCCCATCGATCAAAAATCTTCATGTGATACGATTTAATGAATATTCCCTCAGGCCTAAAAACCTCGTTCAAATTATTCGCATTGGGTGTGAAGGCATTTGGTATAAATACTTTGGGCTTTTGAACCGGACTGCTTACGTTGCTGCAACTATTAAAATACCAACCAGAATCAGAAGGACCCTCCTCTACCGGAACCGCAATTACCCTATATTCGATTCTATCTATGCAATTATATTCTTGACTTTCATGAATGTACATCAGAGTAACAGAGGAAACCCGTGTCAATTCTTTGAAACCACTTCCTTTGTCCATTTCAATGATATACTCTTTTACCCCTCCAGCCCACTTCTCATATGCACTCCAATTCAACTCTGCATGATAGGCATCATTGATTCTAGTTCTCAATAAAATACTTTTTGCCAACAAACCTGCAACACTGGTGTCTTCACAAACATCAATTCCTTTTACCAAATAACTGTATGATTGCTTATCTACCATAACATTCAAATCCGTCAAAACCAACGAATCTTGCGGCTCCCAAATGGTCCATGAACTTCCTCCCGATACAGAATTTGGCAATCTCCGAATCAAATACCTACTCATTGGATTTCTATTCGAGTCGTTTCTGTACCAATTAAGATGAGTAAATTGATCATCTACAACGGTCACCCTCCTCACTAAAGGCGCATAAACCGTATTGACATAAATGGGCTTCACATGACAAGTGTCACTCCAACTGTATTCATTTAACCCTTCTTTATCTTTCGCCAAAATTCTGTACTCATGTTTTTTCTTACAAACTACACTTGAATCAATAAATTCAGTTTGCATACCATCTACAACCGTGAGTGAATCAAACTGACCAGTTTGAATATTTTTGCGGTAAATAATGTATCGGTCAACATTCCAACCAACATATTTATTCCACTTTAAATAGCTCGCATTGATCAACGGCAACCCCGATAATTCAACCGTACAATGTGGTTCCAAATCATTCAATGGCTGTTCTACCTCACAAAGGTTCTTTGAAGCAACTTTATAACAGTCAACCCTGTGTAAAGCCGCTACCGGAGAGTAATTAAAAAAAGTATCCTTTCTATTGACTCCACTTTTCATACGCTGATAACCTTGCCCTTGATCAGCATAAATTTCATATCCCAAAAAGTCAAAATCCCGGTATTCAGAAAGCGAAAGTTCGTGCTTGAAATCATCAAAAACACTCACATGTTTGAACCTAGGGGCTCTGCCGGGCATGGTATCACCTACCGAAAGGATTTTACCCATATAAGCTGTATCCCAACAACCCATAACATCTTGAACAAAATATTGAATTACAATTTGTTGAGGTGCATTTGGCGTTAATTTCAAGGTTCTGCTTTTTTCACCCGGAATACCCCCATTAACAATCCAATTTTCTTGAGCCACTGAGGTATCTGTCATTACCAATGCACTTACTTGCCAATCACTCCCAAGGCAAATCGTGTCTTTTTGGCTCATTAACTTAATTTCTGGCTGAAACACCTCCACCCGTTTCACAAGAGTATCCCTACAACCTCTGTTTGACTCAATCATCAATGACACTAAGTTTGATTTGAGTGGCATTACATACCTAAAAACAGAATCATTGAATGATCCTATTCCATTGATTTTCCATGCAAAAATCGCTACAGAATCTCCATAAAAAAGAC
>ENA-UPTJ01000356-UPTJ01000356.1-marine-metagenome-genome-assembly--contig:-NODE-356-length-29272-cov-6.235959_pt1 | contig 29272 bp, 27 predicted proteins | sample MGYA00238168_ERZ767080 | MGnify/ENA primary metagenome ERZ767080 (study PRJEB28935, sample SAMN06266237) | marine metagenome | isolation source: Columbia River Estuary | place: USA:Columbia River Estuary... | reverse complement strand
ATGCACGACGGACAAATGCTGTTTGACAGCACGATCACCTGGAACAAACAATGCTGGCAGGTAGATGAAACGGTCGCCGGGTTGATCAATCAAAAAAAGATCGAGCCTTATATCGTGGTCGGGATTTGGAATGGCGGCATTACTCGTCACCCCGACTACTTCCCACAAAAGCCCTTTGACGGATTAAACCAAACGGAGAAAGATCGGATCACGGGGGAGCTACAAGAAAAAGGACGTATCACCGTCGCCTTTCAGCCCGTTTCGGACAACTACCTGAAATTCCTGGTCGAAGAGCTCAAGCCTTACATCGACCAGCATTATTCCACCCGAACCGATGCGGTCCATACCGCCATCGCCGGCAGCAGCATGGGCGGACTCATCTCTCTGTACGCGATCTGCGAATACCCGTCTGTATTCGGCAAAGCTGCCGGACTCAGTACGCACTGGCCGGGCACTTTTTCGGTGGACGGCAACCCATTCATACCCGCTATGCGTCGGTATTTACAAGAGAACCTGCCCGATCCAAAAACGCATCGGATCTACCTCGACGGAGGCGATCAGGAGTTGGATGCCCTTTATCCGCCGTTACTGAAGGCGGTTGAAACCATCCTGCGTCAAAAAGGCTATACCGATTCAACGGGTCGATCCCGGGTCATTACGGGCACAGGCCATTCGGAAAAGGCATGGGCGGGGCGATTGCCTGAAGTAATGCAATATCTCCTTGGGCGAGAGTTGAGATAGTTTAGACAGTTGATATTTCGAGTGCTTTATAGTGCCTCAATTACCTCAACTCCCTCAGCCATTTATACTACTCGTCAAAATTATTACTGAAAATCAAACACTTACACCGGTCCAATAAAAAAAGGACTCGATTTATGGACTTTTCCCGGATGTTTTAGACTAGCTTTGCGCTCCATTTAAAACCTCGGCCGGGATAGCGGCCTTTCAAAAAAACAGCCATGAGTAAACTGCATTTCACCACGAAGCATGCGAATGAGGCTACCGTGAAGCGCAACTGGTACGTTGTGGACGGTACTAATCAAACCATCGGACGTATGTGTGCCCGTATTGCTGCCATTTTGCGCGGCAAGAACAAAGCTTGTTTCACTCCCCATGTTGACACCGGGGATTACATCATTGTCATCAATGCGGAGAAAGCCGTGTTGACCGGCAACAAGATGGATCAGAAGGTCTACGATCACTACACCGGATATCCCGGCGGATTGAAAGAAGAGTCTGCATCCAACTTAAACAAGCGTCGTCCGGAAGTATTGATCGAGCGCGCCGTTAAAGGCATGCTCCCCAAAAATCGTTTGGGCCGCAAGATGTACAAAAAGCTTTTCGTTTATGCCGGTGCCGCGCATCCGCATGGCGCTCAGCAACCCAAAGAGTTGAAATTCTAAAATACCCCAACACTACAATAGATGGAAAAGCAAACAAATAGCGTCGGCCGTCGTAAAGAAGCGGTCACTCGTGTGTTCGTCACTAAAGGTGGTGGCAACATTCAAATCAACGACAAGGATTACAAAGTGTATTTCCCCTTGGTCTATCTCCAGAATCAAGTGGAGCGTCCGTTGAAGACGGTCGACATGATCGACAAACTGGACGTGAAGATCAACGCGACTGGTGGCGGCGTTAAAGGCCAAGCCGAAGCAGCGATGCTGGGTATTGCCCGCGTGTTGGTGGACATGAATCCCGAAATGCGCCCTGCTTTGAAAGCGGCTGGATTGCTCAAGCGTGATCCCCGTTCGGTGGAGCGTAAGAAATTCGGTCACAAGAAAGCTCGTCGCAGCTACCAGTTCTCTAAGCGTTAATCGAAATCATCTACTAAACACGATCATTCATACTACATGGAAAATAACACCTCGTTGCAGCAGCAGTTACTGGAAGCCGGCGTGCATTTCGGTCACCTGAAAAAGAAGTGGAACCCCAAGATGTTGCCCTACATCTTCGCTGAGAAGAAAGGGATCCACATCATCGATCTGAATAAGACCGTTGAGTGTTTGCAAGAATCGGCTGCTGCCCTTAAGCAGATCGCCCGCAGTGGTCGCAAGATCCTGTTCGTCGGTACTAAGAAGCAAGCCAAAGACATCGTTCACGAGTGCGCACAGCGCGTGAACATGCCCTTCGTCACCGAGCGTTGGCTGGGTGGTATGCTCACCAACTTCAACACCGTTCGCAAGAGCGTGAAGAAGATGCAGAGCATTGAGAAGATGTTGGCCGATGGTTCTTTTGACAGCATCACCAAGAAAGAGCGTCTGACGCTGAGTCGCGACAAAGACAAAATGGAAAAAGTATTGGGCGGTATCGCTCAATTGGGTCGCGTACCCGCTGCTTTGTTCCTGGTCGACATCGGACACGAGCACATCGCGCTCGCCGAAGCCAAGCGTCTGGGCATCCAGACCTTCGGATTGGTCGATACCAACTGTGATCCAAACAAAGTGGATTTCCCGATCCCCGCCAACGATGATGCGACTAAGTCCATCACCATCTTGGTCAATTATCTGACTGCCGCCATCGCTGAAGGTCTGGCCGAACGCCAAGCTGCTAAAGAAGATGACGTCGAAGAAATGACCGACGATGAAAAAGAGCGGAAAGCAGCTAAACTGCTCGCCGAGGCGGAAGCCGAAGGCGGTCGTGGTGGTGCTCGCCGTGGTGGTCCTGGTGGTCCCGGTGGTGGTGGCGGAGCCCGTCGTCGTACCCCGGCTCGTCGCTAATCCCAACGCATCCGGATGTAAATGATCTCACTTTCGTGAGGTCCTTATTGAATCGATTTAACCGAATTGAATTATGTCAACTGTAACTATCAGTGCTCAGGATATAAACAAACTTCGTCAGGCTACCGGCGCCGGTATGATGGATTGCCGCAAGGCCCTGACCGAAACCAACGGAGATTTTGAAGCTGCCATTGACTGGTTGCGCAAGCAAGGCCAGAAAGTAGCCGCCAAACGCAGCGACCGCGAAGCCAAAGAAGGCGTTGTGATCGCACAAACCACCGCCGACAATAAAACCGGTATCGTGGTATGCGTAAGCTGTGAAACCGATTTCGTTTCCAAGAATGCCGACTTCGTCGCTTTTGCCAAAAGCATCGCTGATGCAGCCGTTGCCAACAACGTACAGAACCTCGATGAGTTGATGAACGTGAAAGTAGGTGACCTCACCGTAGCCGCCTTGGTCGACGAGAAACTCGCCACCATCGGGGAGAAGATCGGTGTTACCAAATTCGAGCGCATCGACGCCGCTTGCGTTGCTTCCTACATTCACGGTGCTTATCGCATCGGTGTATTGGTGGGCATGGACAAGGATGCGGTAGAAGTGGGTAAGGACGTGGCCATGCAGATCGCTGCCTTGAATCCGGTAGCCGTTGACGCCTCTTCCGTACCGGCCGATGTGATCGCCCGCGAGAAGGACATCATCATGGAACTGATGAAACAAGACCCCAAGATGGCCGGCAAACCCGATGAGATGATCGCTAAGATCGCTGAAGGTAAACTGGGTGCTTTCTTCAAGGAGCAAACACTCACCGCACAGGCTTTCGTAAAGGATGGCAGCAAATCCGTCGCCGACTACCTGAAAGAAGCCGGAAACGTGACCGTTACTTCCTTCAAACGCGTTGCCTTAGGTTAATGCAAACCGTTTAAAAACATATAAGGGACCCAATTTCGGGTCCCTTTTTTTTGGTTCTTTATCTTTACGCCGAAATCCTCCTCCCCATGCTCCCCAAATACAAACGCGTTCTACTCAAACTTTCCGGTGAATCCCTGATGGGCGACAAGTCCTTCGGTTTCGATACCGACGTGATTGCTCAATACGCCCGCGACGTAAAGGCCATTGCCGACCTCGGGGTTCAGGTAGCCATCGTGATCGGAGGAGGAAATATTTACCGAGGCATGAACGAGGCCGACACCGGCATCGAACGCGCCCACGGCGACTACATGGGCATGCTGGCCACTGTTATCAACGGCATGGCCTTGCAAGCTAGCTTGGAGAAAGTAGGCCTGTACACCCGACTGCTCAGTGCCATCAAAATGGAGCAGATCGCCGAACCTTATATCCGCCGCCGCGCCATTCGTCACCTCGAAAAAGGACGGATCGTGATCTTCGGCGCCGGAACTGGCAATCCTTATTTCACCACCGATACTGCCGGGTCTCTACGCGCCATTGAGATCAACGCCGATGTGATCCTCAAAGGCACTCGTGTGGATGGCATCTATACCGCCGACCCCGAAAAAGACCCCACGGCTACCAAGTACGAAACGATCAGCTTCCAGGATTGCATCAGCCAGCAGCTGAAAGTGATGGATATGACTGCCTTCACCCTCTGCATGGAGAACAAACTCCCCATCATCGTATTTGACATGAATCGCACGGACAACCTCCGACGCGTCATCAGTGGCGAAAAAGTGGGAACGCTGGTCAAATAATCCATATCGTAGATTTACGTAGGGATTTTACGCGGCTTTTTCATTTGGCAGGCACTACCTTGCTTGTTCCAATACCGCTGAATTTCCTACTCCCACTGATCACGACTGCATACGCTAACGTGCGATTATGATGTCATTACTTTTCATGCTGTCCGGTGTGGAGATCATGGTGTGGAGTGCGCTCCTGTTCACCATTGGTTTTGTGATCCATTTTTTCTGGATCCGCCATCAATTGTTCCCCACGGAAGTATCCAATACCGATCAGCGTTTCCGACAAGAAACGGAGAAGTGGAAACAACGTTTCTTCAAAGAGACCGAAACATTATTGCGTGAACTGGATCGCGTGCGGCGCGAACTGGAATCCGCGCAAGAACGCAATGAGTCGCTCCATTCGGCCATCGAAGCAAAAGATGAACTGCTGACTACACTCAAGCAAGAACGGCTTACCTATCGCGACTTGCTGACCACATCCTTACAATCGACCCAATCGGTCGAACAACAGCTCGATCGCTTGGTGAACCGTTCGACCTTGGCCGAGCTCACCCCACAACCTGCTCAGCTTGACGGACAACTGGGCCATCCTCATTTCGCGGATATTCATCAGGCGGAAGCGCGGATCGAGGAATTGGAGTTGCGCTTGATGGATCAAGAAGACACCATTCAGCGTTTGCAGTCGGGTGGAGGTGCTTCGGTGGATGTGAACGAAGAACAACTAAGTGCCGAAGAGCATCGGCGTCAATCAATGGCTGATTCTCATCATCGCCTCACCGAAGAGAATCACGAACAATACGAGCATTTCAGGGATCAGATGAACGAATTGAAAGAAGCCCGACAGCGGCTGGCCCAGTACGAAAGTCAATCCGAAGAACTCCAGCTTTTGCAGCACAGCAACCGAGAACTCGCTGAAAAGATCCGGGAATTGGGGGAATGGAAGAGTAAGGTTGAGGGTTGAGGGGTTGAGGGTTGAGAGGTTGAGGTTTGTTGTTGGTCGTTTATTGTTGAGTTGTACCACCAACTGCATGCGCAACCTGAAACCTTATACGCCCAAACCTCACCCCCCTCAACGCCCATCTTCTCAACAATTTTCAGCTAGGAACCCCCGTTTTTTCGTAATTTTGCCTCCCTCGAACTGACCAACATGAACAAAGCGGATCTGATCGTTCGCATCGCCGAGGATGCAGGGATCACCAAAGTACAGGCCAATGCAGCACTCGATTCGTTCATCGATGCCGTAACCCGTACGTTGAAAGCAGACGGGAAAGTGAAATTGGTCGGTTTCGGGACCTTCGATTCTTACAAACGCAAGGCGCGGGTGGGACGGAACCCGGGCAATGGAGATGTGATCAAGATCAAATCTCGCCGCGTGGCTCGCTTCAAAGCAGGCAAAGAATTGGCCGATAAACTGTAATCATCAATCATTCATATCAATCACCATGGGAAGAGGAGATAAAAAAACAGCCAAGGGAAAGCGTTTCAAAGGATCGTTCGGCAAAAGTCGTCCGGCCAACGCCCCTAAAATTGCCAAGCGCAACGCTGCTAAGAAAGCTGCTAACTGATCGTCGCGCCTAAGGCGCCAGACGTTGACGTAACCAGGACCCGCTCGGGTCCTTTTTGTATTCGATCCGGTCGTGCATTCGGCCCGGTCGACCCTGCCAGAACTCGACCGATTCCGCAATCAATCGATATCCGCCCCAGTGTGCCGGACGAATAGGTTCCTTTCCGGCATATTCTGCTTGTACTGCCGCATAGCGCTGTATCAACCAATCACGCCCTTCAATCACTGTACTCTGTGGGGAAGCGATCGCACCCAAACGACTTTCAACGGGACGTGAACTGAAATACGCATCACTCTCCGTTTCCGGCAATCGCTCCATCCGTCCGCGAACCCGCACTTGCCGCTCCAATTCTTTCCAGAAAAATACCAGACAGGCCTGCTCGTTGTTTGTCAGCTGCATGCCCTTTCGGCTCTGGTAGTTGGAATAAAAATGAAATCCTACTTCATCTACGCCCTTCAACAATACGATCCGGGCATCGGGCATACCCGACGCATCCACCGTGGCCAAAGTCATGGCATTCACCTCCTCGATCTTGGCTTCCACAGCCTGTGCCCACCAACGGTCGAACTGTTCCATCGGCGCGGCAGCCGCATCCGATTCCAGCAATTCCGCGTGTGCGTAGGTTTTTCGTATGTCGGAAATGGGAGTACTCATATAATGATTCAAAAATAAGTCAACACTAGATCACTTGCATGAGGGTCCGAAAGGCAATGAATCCGTCGCCCCAGCGTTCGTATCCTTTTTTTCGCAAGGCATCGGCATGTACTTGTATGTATCGATCGTAATCGGCCTGGCTCGCTGCTTCGTACTGAGCCGCATAGGTCATCCCTTCTTCGTCATCGGCTTCAATCAAATGCAGCAACCGCGCATGCGTGAAACAGCCGGTGGCCACCACTTCGTTCAGGTGTTCTTCCTGCATCCAGCGCAACCAATCGGCCTGGATGGCATGACTCACCTTGATCGTTACATTGTAGATGAGGGGCTTCATTTCTTGAGTTCGAGGTAAACGGGACAATGATCGGAATGCTTGACATCGGGATAGATCTCGGCATCCTTCAGTTTGCTTTTTAGCGTATCTGTGATGCTGATGTAATCGATGCGCCAACCCTTGTTGTTCAATCGAACCGAAGGGAATCGCTGACTCCACCAACTGTATCGATGTGGCTCGGGATGAAAATGCCGGAATGTATCGATCCAGCCGCTCTCTAGGAGTTTCGTCATCCAGGCACGTTCTTCCGGCAAGAATCCGGTTGTATTCTTATTTCCCTTCGGATCGTGAATATCAATCTCGTGATGCGCGATGTTGTAATCGCCACAGAGAATCAATTGCGGATGCGCTTGGCGGAGCGTATTCAGCCAGTCATAACATTCATCGAGCCATTCGTATTTGAACGACTGACGATGATCGCCACTGGTGCCGCTGGGGAAATAAGCATTGATCAAACGGATCTTACCAAAATCCAATTGGATCACACGGCCTTCCTCATCACTGGGGCCATGTCCATTTCCGTATTCTACGTGGTCGGGACGGATCTTCGTAAATACGGCTACGCCGCTGTATCCTTTTTTTTGTGCCGAGAACCAATAATCGTGATACCCGAGTTTATGCAATTCATTGGTGTCAATGTCTTTCGATTCGGCCTTGGTTTCTTGTAAACAGATCACATCTGCCGGGTTGGTGGCCAGCCACTCCAGAAATCCTTTGCGGATCGCTGCCCGTATGCCATTCACGTTGTAGGAGATAATACGCATGGTCCGATAAAAGCGATTAATTTTAACGAATGTCGCGCAGCAATTTACTCCATATGAATCAGAAGAATACGCACAAACGGCTCAAAACACCCATTATCCAACCCAAGGAACACATTTACTTGGAGGGGCCCAAGAGTCGGGGATATGAATTGTGGTTTGCCTGGCGCGTTTTTCGTCAGTTCATCCGGGGCTTTCGGTCACTTCACTTTATGGGCCCTTCGGTAACGGTATTTGGATCCGCTCGCTTTCCGGAAGGGCATGTGTATTACGAAAAGGCTCGTGAGTTTGGAGAACGGATCGCCAAGCTCGGATTGGTCACGATCACGGGCGGCGGACCGGGCATCATGGAAGCGGCCAACCGGGGTGCGTTCGAAGCGGGGGGCCAGTCGGTTGGCTGCAACATCCGACTTCCCTTTGAACAAAAAGAGAATCCCTATTTGCATAGCTCAATCACCTTCGAACATTTCTTCGTGCGCAAGGTGCTGCTTGTAAAATATTCGTATGCTTTTGTCATCATGCCGGGCGGATTTGGCACAATGGATGAACTCTTTGAAACACTTACGTTGGTGCAGACCAATACCATCACCAAGTTCCCCATTGTCTTGTTTGGTAAGCAATACTACCAGCCACTGATGGATACGATAAAGGAGATGGAAAAACAAGGTACGATCTCGCCCGAAGATCTTTCTCTGGTCAAATTCACCGACAATGTAGAGGAAGCGATGGAGTTCATCGCCTCCTACATCACGAAGCACTATAAAGTCAAGCCACGAAAACGACTCTGGTGGTTGTTTGAAAAGCGATGAATCGGAATTCGACTATGTTTGCATCCTAAATCTTATTTATGCAATTAAGTGGAGTTGATGTTCTGGGTTACGTGGCCGGATTGATCACCGCCTTTACCTTCTTGCCTCAGGTGCTCAAGACCTGGAAAACCAAATCGGCCAAAGATGTTTCGTTGGCGATGTTTGTGATTGCCTTGACGAATCAAATACTTTGGTTGGCTTTTGGAATTTTACGGGAGGATCCGGTCATCATCATCACCAACGCCGTTATGTTGCTCATGACAGGCCTTATGATCTCTCTTAAGCTGAAGTATAATCACAGTTAATGCCGGTTAAAACGATCATCTGGGACCTGGGCGGCGTATTGATCGATTGGCAACCCACCTATGTGTTTGATGAGCGTTATTTTGAATCTCCGGCAAAGCGCGATTATTTCTTTCAACAGGTTTGCACCAGCGATTGGAACGAAAACCAAGATGCCGGTTATCCCATCGCACAGGCCACCGCTGAAAAGATCGCTGAACACCCCGAGTGGGAATCTGCGATCCGCGATTTCTATGGACGTTGGGAGGAAATGCTGGGCGGTCCCATTTCAGATACCGTTGAGATTTTTCGAGCACTCCGCGCCACCGGGCATTATAAATTCTATGCACTCACCAATTGGAGTGCCGAAACGTTTCCGATAGCCCTGGACCGATACGATTTTCTGCATTGGTTTGATGGACGCGTCGTGAGCGGTGAAGAAAAAACCCGCAAGCCTTTTGCCGACTTTTATCAGATCTTATTGGATCGCTATGAAATCGATCCCAAACAGGCATTATTTATCGACGACAATCTGCGTAATGTGCGGGCCGCAGAAGCGATGAGCATTCCGAGCGTTCATTTTCAGGACCCCCAGCAGCTGAGGAAGGAGTTTGGGGCGAGAGGAATTTTATAGGAGTTGAACGATGAAGGGTGAACGGTGAAAAAACTCATCCCTCATCTTTCACCCTTCAACAACCGTCCTCAGCCACTTGGTTGCTTCTTCCAAACTCATTCCTTTTCGAGCAGCGTAATCGGTTAGCTGATCTTGCTTGATCTTTCCCAGTCCGAAATAATGACTATCGGGATGCGCGATGTACCAGCCGCAAACGGAGGCGGGCGGATTCATGGCCAGGCTTTCTGTGAGGGTAATGCCTACATTTTCCGTAGCATTCAACATCGAGAAGAGCTTTAGTTTCTCCGTGTGATCGGGACAGGCCGGGTAGCCGGGCGCGGGACGAATGCCCGCATATTTCTCCCAGATCAAATCTTCGTTGGATAAGGTTTCTGCCGCGTCATATCCCCAGAAATCTTTTCTGACTTGTTCGTGTAAATACTCAGCCAAGGCTTCCACCATCCGGTCGGCCAGGATCTGTACGATGATCTTGTTGTATTCATCCTGCTCATCAGCAAAAGCTTGGATGTGTTTTTGCGCATCGTGAATGGTAACGGCAAAGGAACCAATGTAGTCGTTTCCGCCAGCTTGCGTGGGACGAATAAAATCGGCCAGTGAGAAGGTGGGTTGTCCAACGGCTTTTTTCAATTGCTGTCGCAACATCTCCAGTTTCACCTCGCCACTTTCGGTTTGCACTGTTATGGTATCGGCATTGTTGCTTTCGGCCGGCCAAAATCCGTAAACGGCCTCGGCTCGGAACCAATTTTCCCGAATGACGCGATCGAGCAATGTCTTGGCGTCGTGGAATAATTTTTGTGCTTCGGCGCCGAAGGTGGGGTCCTCCAATACTTGAGGAAATCTTCCGGGCATTTCCCAAGCAATGAAGAAGGGTCCCCAGTCAATGTAACGAGCAATGGTGGCCAGATCGATGTTCTTCCAAACCTGAACTCCTTTTTGTTTGGGGGTGGTTGGCTTGTAATTTTTCCAGTCGAAATATTCTTTGGTGACTACCGCTTCTTCGTAAGGGATCAGATTCTTCTTGTCCTTGTTCGCGAATTGCTGACGCAATCCTTCGTATTCACTCCGCGTTTTGGCGATGAATTCTGGTTTTTGCTCTTTGCTGAGCAGGCTACTGACCACCGTTACGCTGCGGGAAGCATCCAGTACATGCAATACCCCATGATCGTATTGCGGATCGATCTTGACGGCGGTGTGCATGCGCGACGTGGTTGCGCCGCCGATCAGCAAAGGTTGTTTCATGCCGCGTCGTTTCATTTCGGAGGCCACGTGCACCATTTCATCCAATGAAGGCGTGATGAGTCCGCTGAGTCCGATCACATCGGCCTTTTCTTTTTCCGCGGTGTCCAATATTTTATCGGTAGGCACCATCACCCCCAGATCAACGATGTCGTATCCATTGCAACCCAGCACAACACCTACGATGTTCTTTCCGATGTCGTGCACGTCCCCTTTCACGGTGGCGAGCAATATTTTGGGTGCCGAACCTTGTGCGGCAAGGGGGTTGTTTCTTTTTTCTTCTTCAATATGTGGAGTGAGCCAGGCTACGCTTTTTTTCATCACCCGCGCGCTCTTTACGACTTGGGGTAAGAACATTTTTCCCGCCCCAAACAGATCGCCGACGACGTTCATTCCGTTCATGAGCGGACCTTCGATCACATCCAATGGCTTGGGATATTTCTGGCGAGCTTCTTCGGTATCTACATCGATGTAATCGGTGATGCCGTGTATCAATGCGTGTTTGAGTCGATCCTCTACGGAGGTGCCACGCCAGGCCTCATCTTTTACTTCAACTTTTCCTTTGGCTTTAACTGTTTCGGCAAAAGCGATGAGCTTTTCAGTGGCCTCGTTGTTGTCGTTGTTTTGATTGAGGATCACTTCCTCACAGAGTTCACGCAGTTTGGGTTCGATCTCGTCGTACAACGCCAATTGTCCGGCATTGACGATGCCCATGTCCATCCCGGCACGGATTGCATGGTACAAAAACACGGCGTGCATCGCTTCACGCACGGTTTCATTGCCGCGGAAAGAAAACGAGAGGTTGCTGACGCCGCCGCTGATGCGCGTTAAGGGCATGCGTTGTTTGATGGCCCGCGTGGCTTCGATGAAATCGACGCCGTAGTTGTTGTGCTCTTCAAGTCCGGTGGCTACCGCAAAAATATTCGGATCGAAAATAATGTCTTGAGGAGGGTAATTTAGTTTTTGGGTCAGCAGATCATACGCACGTTGTGAGATCTCGATCTTGCGTTGTTTGGTATCTGCCTGGCCATTTTCATCAAAGGCCATGACGATCACTGCAGCTCCGAATCGTTGACAGATGCGGGCTTGTTCCAAAAATTTGGCTTCGCCTTCTTTGAGTGAGATGGAGTTGACGATGCATTTGCCTTGTACGCATTTCAGTCCCGCTTCGATGATCTCGAATTTGGAGCTGTCGATCATGATGGGAATGCGTGCGATGTCGGGTTCACTCTGCAATAGGTTCAGGAAAGTGACCATGGCCATTTTTCCGTCGAGCAGCGCATCGTCCATATTCACGTCGAGTACTTGGGCGCCGCTTTCCACTTGCTGGCGAGCTACGCTGAGGGCTTCTTCGTATAGATTCTCGCGAATGAGTCGCGCGAATTTCTTGGAGCCGGTGACGTTGGTGCGCTCGCCGATGTTGACGAAGTTGGTTTCGGGACGAACCACGAGTGGCTCCAATCCGGCTAGGCGCAAGTAAGGTTTGATCGTATTTCGGGCAGACATGTTCGGTTAAGCTTCTTCGGTTTCTTGAATGGTGTCGAGCAGAATGGGGAGCGGGCGTGGTTGGATTTTTTTCACTTGTTCGGCGATGTGTCGGATGTGATCCGGCGTGGTGCCGCAGCATCCGCCTACGATATTCACCCAGCCTTGTTTGGCCCAGTCTTCCAGATAATGGCCGGTGTCTTCTGGATTCTCATCGTATTCGCCCATCGCATTGGGCAAGCCGGCGTTGGGGTACGCCGACACATAGCAACTCGCGAGTTGAGACAACTCTTCGATGTGCGGGCGCATCTCTTTGGCACCGAGGGCGCAGTTGAGTCCTACGCTCAGCGGATTGGCATGCATCACGGAGGTGTAGAAGGCTTCTAGGGTTTGTCCGCTCAGGGTTCGGCCCGATGCATCGGTGATGGTGCCACTGATCAGGATGGGTAGCGGCGGGATGCCCGTCTCGTCGGCCAGCTGTTGAATGGCATAGATGGCCGCTTTGGCATTGAGCGTATCGAAGATGGTTTCGATCAACAGCACATCGACGCCACCGTCGAGGAGTCCGCGTACTTGTTCGGTATAAGCCGTCACCACTTCATCGAATGATATAGCGCGGAATCCGGGATTGTTGACGTCGGGGGAGAGGGAAAGGGTTTTGTTCAAGGGGCCGATGGAGCCGGCCACGAATTTTGGATTTTCGGCGGCCGAGGTGTGCTGGTCTTTGTACCATCCATCCACAGCAGCACGGGCGCAATGGGCAGCGGCCACGTTCAGTTCATAGGCCAGAGATTCCATTTGATAATCGGCCATGGCGATGGAGGTGGAGCTGAAGGTGTTTGTTTCGATGATGTCGGCTCCGGCGTCGAGGTATTCGCGGTGGATGGCCGTGATCAGCTCCGGTTTGGTGAGGCAGAGCAGATCGTTATTGCCTTTGAGGTCGGAGGGCCAATCGGCAAATCGAGTACCGCGGTAATCGGCTTCGGTCAGTTTGTGGCGCTGGATCATGGTACCCATGGCCCCGTCGATGACGAGTATGCGCGCACGTAAACAATCCTGGATCGTTTTCATGGTCAATGCATTGGGAACTATAAACGCGGGGGAAACCGAGAGGTTGTGCACGTTTATTAGTTCGGTTTTTTACAGGCTGAACAATAAACAAATCCGCCTGGGGCACGAAGGTACGGAAAAACGCCATTTGGCGTTTTTCCGTACCGTTCAGCGTTCAGGGTTGGAGTTCGAGATAGGCGTTTTCAAACTCCGAACTTCCATCTCCTCAACGCGGCTCGCACAGCGAGCCGCTACTTAGTAACGTATTTCTCGACGGGCAATCGATTTTGCAAGCTACGGGCAAGGGTCATTTCGTCGGCATATTCGAGTTCGCCGCCGAAGGCGATGCCGCGGGCGATGGTGGTGATACGGATCGGTTTTGCCGGATCGGCCGTTATTTTTTTCTGGATATAATAGATGGTGGTATCACCTTGAATGGTCGGATTGAGTGCGAAGATGATCTCCTCCACACCTTCTTTTTGAATGCGGTCGAGCAGTCCTTCTATCTGTAATTGATCAGGGCCAATCCCGTCCAATGGTGAGATCACGCCACCCAAAACATGATACGTTCCATTGTACTGCGACGTGGATTCAATGGCGATCACATCCCGAATGCTTTCGACCACGCATATCAGCTCTTGCTTGCGCATTGAATTGCTGCAGATCGAACAGACATCGCCATCGGATACGTTGTTGCAACGTCGACAGAATTTGATCTCCTGCCGCATTTTTCGAATTGATTCTGCAAAAAACTCTACCTGTGCGGGCTCCTGTTTCAACAAATGCAAGACCAAACGCAAAGCCGTTTTCTTGCCGATGCCTGGTAATTGTGAAAAGGCCTGAACTGCTTGTTCGAGTAAGTTTGATCCAGTTCGGGGTTCAGCATTCATGGTTCAAAGTTGCCTTCTTTTATATGAAAGGCAATCCACTATTTATCAACTTTGAGTTTTGAACATTGAACTCAGAACTCAAATTCGTTCTCCCAATTCGCCTTCACCGTGATCTTTCGATCGAGGAGGCGGACCCGCTCGGGTTGGAGGCGGGTGGGGAAGAGCTGACCACGGTCCCAGCGACCATTCTTATTTCGGTCATACAAGATCCGCATTTCGTAAGTGCCCGGCAGGAACAGTTCGCGTCGGAAGCTGCCGTCGCTTCCCAAGGGGGCCGAAGCGACAATGGTTTCATTCAATACCAATTGCAGGACGGGGTTGGCAGTGGATCCATCCGATACCGTGTTGTTTGCATTGCGTAACCGAATGGATAGTTTTCCATAATCGGCTTTTCGCCGCGTCGTAAAAGAGATCGTGTCGGATTTCAGGAGTTGTCGATCCAGCGTGTCTTTCAATGATTCCTTATCGACCACCAATTTGTACAGCTTATCCTCGGTCCAATTCACTTGCAGCGTAAGCTTTCTCCGATTGCTGTCGATCGAAAGCGAATAATTAGCTACGGGAATGAAACTGGTGTCTGTATATAACCGAATCTTCGAACTATCAAATCGAATGAGTGGTTGATCCACCGTTAATTCGAAGGGGCGAAGTAGGTCCTGCTTCCCTTCACTCAGGTTGTTGGCATAGCGCAAACGTTTTTCGGCTGCCGCACCACCGGGTCTTCCTTTGATGCCGGGGGTGGGCATGGAAGGAGCGGGGCCGCTCGGAGTCGTTTCCTTTTCTTTCAGGTCGAAAGCGTAGAGCGTGATCGATGTTGGATCCGCGGAGGGATGTACGGCTGAATCCAGAAAGGCCACGCGGGCATCATTGCCTATTAAACGCCGCATGCCGCCATCGTCCTTCAGCGCATACATATAAAAATCTCGATCGGGTAGTTGTTGAAACAGAAACTCGCCTTCTCCGTTGAGTCGGGTGATGTAAGCCGGACGCTGGTTCACGATGGCCGAATCATCCGAGGAGCGGTGCAACACCACGATCAAGGTGCTGTCGATCTTACCTGTCTCGGCCAACACCAGCTTCCCTTTCAGTTCTCCAGAGTCCAGCCTGGTTCCGGTAGAGAATGTGGTGGTGAAGTTCTTCAGTACATTCCCCTCGTTGTAATCCTTGATCGCATTGCCGAATTGGATCGTATAGGTTGTGTTGGGTTGTAAGCTGTCGCGCAAACGGACCGTGATCTCTTTCAATCTGCTTTCGATCGTGGGTGCGACGGCCGGCAGCGGTGAAACGATCACTTCTTGTTGCGCATTTTGAATTTCTATGAATTCATCGAAGGTGAAGACGAGTCGGTTGCTGGCCACACTGACCGAACGATCTGCGGGATTGGCTTTGAGTAGCACCGGGGGAATCGTGTCGCGCGGACCGCCCTGTGGCGGAATGATGTTCGCGCAACCTGTAGGAACCACTGTGCTCGCGAACACCAACACGGTCACGACCAGAGAAAATAGAAAAGAATGCAGACGCATGGGGGCAAAGGTAGGGCCCTTCGGGGGTTGAGGGTTGAGTGTTGAGGTTGAATGTTCTTTGTTAATTGTTGAGCAGTTTTGAGACTAAACCTCAACGCTCAACCCTCAACTCTAAACACTCTACTCCTCCTCCTGTTCCTCGATCACCGAGGCGTACAGTTTGTGTTCCTTGGTAAAATTGCACCAGGTACAATCTTCTTGGCCGCAGCCGGTGTGGAATTCGCGGTTTTGGATCTTTTGCCAGACCTCGGTGAGCTGATTGGTAACAAACTCAAGGTCTTCGGTCCGGATCTCGATGCGTTCGCGATCGAAATCCCCTTTGTCGTTGGGCTCTACAAAATCGAAGCAGGCTTCGAGCACGTTCCAGTTCTTGCCGGGTAAATTGTTCACCAGGATCTTATAGAAGACCGCCTGGCGCCAATAGTTTCCTCCTTCGGGGTGCTTGTCACTACCCGGTCGGTTAAATTCACCGCGACTTCGAGCTTTGGCATAGCTACCGGTCTTGAAATCGGTAATGATGATGTCATTCTTCCAGAATTGGATCTTGTCGGTGAAACCCTTGACCGGAATGCCGTTCACCTCAATGCCGCTGAGCGGATATTCCGTAACCACATAATCGTCGGTGGGTGCCGGATTGTAATATTTCTCGTAGTAGGCCTGCAATACGATCTCGCCGTGTTCCAGGAAGCGCGCCAAACTGGCCTTTGTGAAGACCTCCCGTCCGTCGTACAGGTGATACCGGAATCGCTGGATCAGAAAATCCAGATCGGGATAGCGATGGCCGTTGTTCATCATGTGGTTGATGAAATCACTGAGGCTGTCGTGCACCGCCGTTCCGAATTGAGCTGCTTCCGATTTGGCCGACGGAACCCGGATGAGGTTGTTGTAATAGAATTTCAGCGGACAATCGAGGTAGTTGTTCAACGCCGTCACATTCATCTTGAATCGGCTCAATTGTTGGTCGACCCAATCCAGCTCCGAAGAATCGATCACCGGCTTACGGATCAAACCGAATCGCAGTGAGGCAAATCGATTTTCTTCTTCTTCGCTCAATCGGATCTCCACCGGTTTCAGCTCCAAGCTGCTCTTGACCTCTTCAAAGAATTGAGAGGGCTCGAGCAAACTGCCATTGTGTTTTTGTTTTGGATAGGAGATGTAGAGATGTTTCTCAGCTCGGGTGATCGATACGAAGAACAAGCGACGCAGTTCCTCGACGGTTTCTACCTCCGTTTCCATTTCAAAAACAGTGGAAGGCAGTCGGAATCCGCGGCCATTGTCTCGTTTGCCTTCCCACACATCGTTTCGGGCACCCATTAGAAATACGTGTTCAAATTCAAGTCCCTTGCTGCCGTGACAGGTCATTAGGTTCACGCCCGTTTCTTTTCCGGTGGTTTGTACCAGCGATAGACGAATCTTGTTCTCCTTCATCAGATCGATCTGCTGGATCCATTCGCCGAGTCGGATCTGCGGTTGACGGTGCGTGCTTTCTTTAAGGTAATCGAACAAGCAGCTGAGTTTACGGAGCTGCCAGGTTTTATCGGGCTGCAACATGGCCCAAGGCAAGATGCCGCTCTCATTGATCAGGAATTCGAACCAGCGATGCAGGTTCTCTTCGTACAGCTTGTTCTGTGCGGCTTCCAGAAAGCGTGTGAGTCGGAGCAATTGGTCGGTTTGTTCGTTCTCGCTGAACAAACTGCCTTCGTGTTTTTGGGCCAACTCATTGAGGTGCGCGCGCAGACTGTTCTCCGATTTTTTCTTGTTGCGCATTTCGGCCAGCTCGTAGCAGAGTTGGGCGATGCTGTGGGCGCGGACATTGAAATACGGATAGTGTAGGATCTCGAACAATAGCGGTTCGCCGCTGTAGGGATTGTCTTGTTCGGCGGCCACGTAGCGAAGCAGATTGAGGATCTGGTTGATGAATGGGTCATGTAGCAGGTCGACCGAACGCTTCACGTAGTAGGGGATGTTTTCTTGCTGGAGGAATTTCATCAACTCATCGCCGAGCTTGTGTTCGCGGTAGATGACGGCGATCTTGCCGGGTGCTGTACCGGATTGGGTGAGTGCCTGAATGGAAGCGGTGATGTGCGCTTGTTCGGCCAGTTCACTTTCGTAGATGCGCAATTCGGGCAGAATGTGAACGCCTTTCAGTTCTTTTTTATCGGCGATCAGGTCTTTGGTGAGGTCGTTGAACTGGTGGATGAGTCGCTGTTGGTTCTGTTCGATCAGTCCTTTTGCTGCATCGAGAATCGGTTGCACACTGCGGTAATTCTTGGTGAGCACCACGCGGCGCAGGTGTGTTTCGTAGCGATGGGCCAGCGTTAGGAGGTTCATGAGGTTGGCGCCTTGAAAACGGTAAATGCTCTGGTCGTCGTCGCCCACCACGAAGAGATTGGGTTCATCCTGCCAGTAGCTCACGAGCAGTTCCACGATCTTGTTTTGGGAGCCACTGGTGTCTTGGTATTCGTCGACCAGGATGTATTGGAATTGTTCTTGATAGCCGAGCAGGATATCGGGTTCGGTTTCGAACAGCCGGATGACCCAGTGGATCATGTCGTCGAAATCGTACCGGTGTTTTTGATCGAGCAGGGATTGGTAGACGGGGAAGCAATCGATGGCGGATTTGAGTTTTTCCATCCGCTCTACTTCATCCTTGCCTTTTACGGTGAGTTGATGATTGCCTTTTTTGCGTTCGCGTTTGTTGTAGAAGCCATCGGTTTCTGGGATCACCTCCTGGATGTATCGGTCGATCTGTTGATGCAGCCATTCGATTTCCCAGCCTTCGCGTTTGATGGCGGAGAACAGACTGGTTAAATTCTCAATGTCATAATAGACATCGCCTTTGTAACGTTTGAGGGGATGATTTTTAGGAAACTGATCGATCAGTTGTTTCAGCACCTGGATGCGTTCGAGATCGGTCAATGGTTGCAGTTCCCGCTTGTTGAAGTGGCGAAGGTTTTCCTGAATGACCGTGTGGCAGAAGGAGTGAAAGGTATGCAGGTGGACTTTGTATGCGTCGCTGCCGATGAATTGGATCAGGCGTTCGCGCATTGCGACTACGCCGGCATCGGTAAAGGTGAGGCAGAGGATGTTTTGGGGCTGGGCATCGGTTTCGAGCAGGATCTTGCCGATGCGGCTGGCCAGGATCTGGGTTTTTCCGGTGCCCGGTCCGGCAATGACCATCACTGGTCCCTCAATGGCATCAACCGCCTGACGCTGTTCGGCGTTCAGCGATTGGTAGGTTTTTTCAAATTGTTGTAGCAGCCGGTCGCGCGACGACATGCGATGAACTTTTTAGATGGTGGAAGGTTATAAAGCGAAAGTAATTTAAACCTACGCAATGCAGTCGCATACTTTACATCGAGTTCAATTCCTGCCGGTTAGTTTGTCCAAGGCCTGGAATTTCTTTTCGGATCCGGGTAATTTGGCCGCCATAACGCCTTCGGGCATGGGATTTCATATTTTATCGGCGCATCGGCCCGAGCGGATGTATGCGGGGCAGCTGATCGAGTATCGGGTGGCACCGGTGTTGGGGATCCCGCTGTATTGGATGACCGAGATCACGCACGTGGTAGAAGGGAAATATTTTATTGACGAGCAGCGTTTTGGTCCGTATACCTTGTGGCATCACCAGCATCATTTCCGGGCCGTGGATGGGGGCGTGGAGATGACCGACCTTATCCATTACAAGATCCCGCTGGGAATCATCGGCCGCGTAGCGAATATGCTTTTTGTGCGGCAAAAGCTGAACGATATTTTTAATTATCGCTACGAGAAAGTGAAGGAGCTGTTTGGTTAATACCTATTCTCATTCACCAACTTGATCAACGAAACGATGTTGGTGACGTCCAGTTTGCGGAAAATATTATAGCGGTGTACTTCGACGGTGCGGTTGGAGATTAAGAGACGTTCCGCGATCTCTTTGGAAGACAGGCCTTCTTTGAGCATATCGACGATCTGCATTTCACGTTTGGTGAGCTGATTGATCTTGGCCGCGGCCGATTGCAGTTCGGGATTGATCATCTGGGCTGTGATCAATTCCTTGATGTCGTCGCTGATGTATCGTTGTCCATTGGCCACCGTTTGGATGGCATTGCTCATCTCTTCAAAACTGGAGGTCTTGGATACATAGCCATTGGCTCCGTTCGTCAACATTTGCTTGATGAGCAGCGTGTTGCTGTGCATGGAAACGGCTAAGACCCGAATACCGGGATTTTGATCCCGGATCTGCTTGGTGGTTTCAATTCCGGACTGCCCCGGCAAGGTGATATCCATTAAAACCACCTGGGGCTGTGCTAATTTGATCTTTTCTATGGCTGATTCGCCATCCAACGCATAGCCAACTACCTCAAACCGGGCGTCGCTTCCCAGCAAGGCGCTCCACATGTCGATCATCATGCGGTGGTCGTCCACGAAAAAAAGGCGGATCTTTTTTTGCATCCAATGAAATTACAACAAAAATTACGCAAATCTACGTACTACATTTATGATGTAATCGTAGATTATTTCTAATTAGTAAGTGTAAAAACTTATAATATATACATGTCTTAAGCAGCCCAGGTCGCATTGGGGAACTTGCTCGCTAAGGTGGTATATTTCAACCTTGTTAGGCATGCTGACCGTATTACCATCTTCCATTTTGTCCTCCCTGCAACAGGGAATCATCGTCCTTTCCCCCGATCGGGTGGTTTTATACACCAATCCGAAGTTTTGCGCCTTGTTGCATCCGGAGTTGACTCCGGCTGATATGATCGGACAGTCTGGAAAGGAGCTGGTGAGCCGGTTCAAGGATGTTTTCATGCAGCCTGAGGAATTCATGGATCGGGTGCACCAGATCTATGCACACCCCGAGCCGATACATGGAGAGGTGGTACGTATGCGGGATGGGCGCCTCTTGTCGCGCGATTATCAGCCCATTTTTGACGGTGATCAAGTTCAAGCTCATATCTGGGTATACCAGGAGTTTTCTTCCCGGCTGGGCAGCGAGGAATTGGACGTGCAGCGTGTTCTCAATCACTTCATCTCCTCCTTGTATGAAAAGGAAACAGAAGAGGAAATTCTGTGGGATCTAACCCGCAATTGCATTGCCCAACTCGACTTTATCGAATGCGTAGTCTATATGTTGGATGAAGAATCCGGCGTTTTGAAACAGCGAGCTGCCTGGGGGCCGAAAGCACCGGAAGGCAATGTCATCGAAAATTATCTGGAGTTGCCGGTCGGTACTGGCATTATCGGTCTGGTGGCACAAACCGGTAAGGCCGAAATAGTGGGAGATGTTAACCAAGATCCCCGTTACATTCCAGACACGTTTCCAAGAGGGTCAGAGATCACGGTGCCCATTTTCAGTCGGGGTAAAGTGATCGGCATCATCGACAGCGAGCATCCGAATAAATATTTCTTCGAGGATAAACATCTTTCGGTGTTGACCACACTGGCTGCGGTGATGGGGATCAAGATCACGCAGATCCGCGATCGTCAAACGCGGCAAACGGAGATTGAGCGGCAGCGTTTATTCTATGAGCAGATCCTGAATAACATCCCGGCTGACATTGCCGTATTTAATAAAGAACATCGATATCTATTTGTGAACCCTCAAGGCATTCGAAATCCCGAACTCCGTGCCTGGATCATCAATAAAAACGATGAAGAGTATTGCGATTATCGCGAGCGACCCTATTCGATCTTTCAGGAACGACGGGCTGCCTTCAATCAGGCCATTCAGACGCAGGTGCAAACCGAATGGGAGGAATCGTTGATCAATCCATCCGGAGAAACAGAAAATTACTACCGAAGAATGTTCCCCGTAGTGAATGAACAAGGACAAGTAGATCTGGTGATCGGATATGGGATGAACGTAACGGCCATCAAACAGGCCCAAGCTGTTTTGCAACGTGCCAAACAGGAAGCGGAGGAAAATGCACAAGCCAAGGAAGCGTTCTTGGCGCGCGTGAGTCATGAATTGCGCACGCCCATGAACGGCATCATCGGACTCACCGATCTCTTGCTGCGTTCGGAACTCAGTGAACGACAATCTCAATACATTCAATTGCTCCAACAATCAGCCCGTTCGCTGGTGGCCATCGTGAATGAAGTACTCGATATCGAAAAGATCGGTTCCGGAAAAATGGAATTGCATCCGGTGGTGTTTCCCTTGCGCGAGCGGATGCAGGCGTTGCTGGATCTCTGTCAGGAGCCGGCCAATTTGCGCGGGCTGGAATTAAAACTCCATGTTGAAGATGGATTGTCCGATTGCTATCGTGGCGACATCAACCGGATTTCGCAGATTATAGGCAATCTGCTATCCAATGCGCTTAAGTTTACCGATCAGGGTTCGATTGAACTGAAGGTGCATTGCATAGATAATCAAACACTTTGTTTTAAAATCATTGACACGGGTATCGGCATCGATGCTGAATCGATCGATCGCATTTTTGAGCCGTTTGTGCAGGCTGCTTCGAGCGGACAATCGCCGCGGGCGGGTACCGGACTGGGACTCACCATTTGCAAAGAGCTCGCCAATTTGATGGGAGGTGCCATTCGTGTGCAAAGCACCCTGGGTACGGGTTCCAGTTTCAGTTTGTGTTTGCCGTTGGAAGCCGTATTGGAAGCAGATACAGTTCCCCAGGCCTTGAATGACAATACTGAATCCGGCAATCTAATAGGCAAGCGGGTTTTGTTGGTCGAGGATGTAGCCTTGAATCGATTCTTGGTGGAAGCGATGACTGCCGAGTGGGGCATTGAATTGGAGATGGCGGAGAATGGGGCCGAGGGATTGAAGAAAGTGCGGCAGGCCACCTATGATCTGGTTTTGATGGATGTGCAGATGCCGGTGATGGATGGGGTGCAGGCGACGCGGGTGATCCGTCAGCTAAGTGATTCCTCCATCGCCTCGATCCCGATTGTGGCCTTGTCGGCCAATGCGTTTGATTCGGATCGCCGCTCCTATTTGGAAGCGGGCATGAATGATACCTTGTCGAAGCCCTTTGACAGTGAGCAGTTGCGTGCCGTGATGCTTCGGGTATTGAGTGGGGAGACGTGTGCCATTCAGCCAAGTCTATCTATATCGACCCCTACAGCGGTTGGCTTGGCCATCGATTTGAGTTATTTGAATCGGGTGGGGAATGGGAATCCGGGTTTTGTGCAGACCATGTTGCAGTCCTTTGCCGAGTCTGTCGACGAAAGTTGCACCGAAATGAAGGAAATGCTGAAAAACCGCGATCGCAAGGCGATTGGCGAGGTAGCCCATAAATTAAAATTTGCCCTCGGGGTGGTGGGCGTTACTACCTTAAAAGATACCGTAGCCTTTTTGGAAGCGCAGGGCAAGGGGGTCGGAGAGCCAACTTCGGACGAGGAATATGCGCAGGTGGTGAAAACGTTTGTCGAGGCAATGCGTCAATTAAAAACGGAAGCGAGTAAAGAAAGAGATTGAATTTTCAAACTCCAAACTCAAACGTCCATCTTCCATCTCCCAACTATTTGTTCAACCAATTGGTGATCTCCGCATCCATCGGGTTGGTGCGTGGGGAGAAAGTGGCGATCAATTCGCCTTTTTCATCCAATAGGAATTTGCCGAAGTTCCAGGTGACGGGATTGTCCATGCCTTTCTTTTCGGCGGCTTCTTTCAGAAATTTATAGAGGGGGTGTGTGTCGTTGCCTTTGACCGAGATCTTTTCGGCCATGGGAAAAGTGACGCCATAATTTTTTTGGCAGAAGGCCTTGATGTCCGCGTTGCTGCCGGGTTCTTGTCCCATGAAATTATTGGCCGGGAACCCGACGATCACGAGATTTTTGGAATAGGACTTATAGAGTTTTTCCAAATCTTCATATTGTGGGGTGAGTCCGCAGCGAGAGGCCGTATTTACGATCAGAATCTTTTTCCCTTTGAATTGTTGAAAGCGGATGGCATTCCCGTCCAGTCCTTCGACTTCAAAATCATAGATCGAACCGCTCAGTAGCAAGGAGGATAATACCGTCATGATCAACAGTTTCATGGATGTGTTTTTTTATACAACAAGTTTGGAGCCGGAAGGTTCGTCATTGTTTCTCGTAACAACCCAGATCGGGTAAACCCACGGAACGAGGGCGACCATCGAGATCGGTCGTCAACCCGGTTGCGATCCCGCTATTGATGGCAGGAGAACCTGACTTCAAGCGGAAATTGTAGTAATTCCGGCTCGACTGGATCGAATCGAAAAGCGGTAATTGATTGTTGATCACCTGATCGGTGGTGGCCAAGCTGACTGTCGATTGCATTTTCCAGAGTGCGTTTTGGAAATGAACCTGATAAGGCGCGTTTGGATTCTTGACTAGCAATACTTCATCTTCCACGGTGCCGTTCTCACCCCAGAATATGCAATTCCGGAACTGGGCTTGCAAAGCATTTGCCGTGTTTCCGTTGAAGTTGGTGAGGGTGAGTACAGGTTTTTGATGATCGAGGTAGCGGTTTGCATAACTGGCCAGCGTGCAATGCGTGAATTGGTAATTGCCGCCACCGATCAGCAACGCATTCTGACCGCAATTGCTGAATAAACAATTCTCGGCGTAGATGGAACTGTTGATGCCGATCAATCCAGCCTCGTAGGCGTTATCAATTTCACATTGTTCCAATTTCAATACCGGGTTGGGTGCGTTGGCTCCTTGTTCTGCGACCAGTGCTTGATAGGCTTGTCGAATGATCGTGTATCGAAACAGATTGTTCGAAGATCCGGGCTGAATGAAGATTCCGGGCCAGGCTGCGGGCAGATCCCGATAGGGTTCATCGAAACGATCGCCTTGTATGCGGACGCGTTGCGCACTATCGGCTTGTCCCAAACTTTGGATGCGGCCTTTGACAAGGATGGGCGCATCCGCGTGCATGTATAGATCCACACCCGGCAGTAGCGTCAGGGTTACGTTGGGATCGATGGTGAGTCCGCCGAGAATGACATACGGTTTATCGTCGGGCCAGGTCTGTGATTGGGAGAGGGTAGCCTGACGAAGGAAATGGGCATTTCTTCCCCAAGCCTCCAATTGGATCTTCTGTGTTTTTCCGTTGAATTCAAGCAGGATCGAATCGCGTACTACAAAGGGAAGCGTGTTGTTGGACGGATCGATGTTCACTTGTATCCATCCGTACAAACTGTCTTTTTTTTCAATGACGATGTTATCGAATCGGCTTCCGGCTTGTCCGTTGAAGTTGAGCTTGAACGACGATTGATTTCCTCCGCCCAACTGAACGGAGTTGAGTCGGATTTTTTGATCGTAGTCATTGGCCAGGGTGAAGGAGCGATAGGTGGAGCCGGCTGTTACGAATACGGTATCGAACCGAAGAGTGTCTGCTGAAATGCGAATGCGTGCATCGGGTGCTTCGAGAAATCCATCCTTGGTGCATCCGAGTAGGAGTAAGCAAAAAGTGAGGGTTGTCCAGCGGAGCATGGATTAAAATTACGAAGGGAGTTCGAGGCTAACGATTTTCGGTGTAAGCCAAGGTGAATAAACTTAGTTGTAAACCGGGGATTTGCAGCAGGGTTTGTCCGCAGGCTTCGAGTGTAGCTCCGGTGGTGAGTACATCGTCGACCAACAGCAGGTGTTTGTTAATGGCGGGCTTTGTATTATGCAGACTGAATTTTCCTTCCATGTTGTTCCAACGTTGAGCTCGATCTTTTCGGGTTTGGGTTTCGGTGGACTGATTGCGCTGTACGATCTGGTCCCAGACCGGGATTCCCGTTGCTTGAGCGAATCCTTGGCATATCCGTTCGGCCTGGTTGTATCCGCGTTTTCTTTTTTTACTGGGGTGTAAGGGTAGTGGAATGAGCGCATCGAAATGGTGCGACGGATTTTGTTGTTTCATTCGTTTGCCGGCTACGCTGCCCAGATAAACACCGATGCCTGGGCGATGATTGTATTTCAACTGGTGCAAGCAATGTTGCAAGCTGGATGCGGGTTTCAGGTACCAAGTTGCCGTAACGGATTGGAGCGGGATCCTTCCCCAGAATAGTTGTTCGAGGGCATGACCGGTTTGAGCCTCATAGTCGGTAGCGGGTAGTTCACTGAGGCATTGATAGCAGAGCGGATGGTTGGGGTGCGCTCTTTTTTGATTGCAGCCCGCGCAATAACTGGGGAGAAGCCAATTGAGCCATCCCGCCTGCATGGTTTGAAGTAAATTCATTAAAACAGGTAACGATAGAGATCTTCAACGCGGCTCATGGCCACGATCTCGATGCCGAATTTGGTTTTCCCGAGATTTTTCTGATTGTATTTGGATACGACGATCTTTTCGAATCCGAGTTTTTCGGCTTCGGCGATGCGTTGTTCGATGCGATTGACGGCACGGATCTCGCCGCTTAGTCCCACTTCACCGGCAAAGCAGATCGAGGTGGGCAGGGGTTGATCTTCGTGTGAGGAGAGCAGGGCGCAGAGTACAGCCAGATCGGTGGAGGGATCTTCGATCTTTAGTCCGCCGGCGATGTTCAGGAATACATCTTTATTACCGAAGGGGAATCCGCCTCTTTTTTCCAATACGGCGAGTAGCAGTTGGAGTCGGCGTAGATCGAATCCGGATACGGTGCGTTGTGGAGTTCCATAAACGGATTGGGTGACGAGTGCTTGTACTTCGATGAGCAGGGGGCGCAATCCTTCGATGGTGGCGGCGATGGCGATGCCGCTGAGGTTTTCTTCTTTTTGGGTGATGAGGATCTCGCTGGGGTTGGTGACGGCGCGCATGCCTTGATCGCCCATTTCATAGATGCCGAGTTCGGCGGTACTGCCAAAACGATTTTTGAGGGTACGTAAGATGCGATAGGCGTAGTGTCGATCGCCTTCGAATTGAAGGACGGTATCCACCATGTGTTCGAGTACTTTGGGTCCGGCGATGCTGCCATCTTTGGTGATGTGTCCGATGAGAAACACCGGTATGTTGGATTCTTTGGCGAAGCGTTGGAATTCGGCGGCGCATTCGCGGATCTGCGAAACACTACCTGGGGAAGAGTCGATGTGGGGTGTTTGCAAGGTTTGTATGGAGTCGACGATTACCAGTTCGGGTTTGATGCGTCGGATCTCTTGGAAGATGTCGTCGGTGGATGTTTCGGTGAGTAAGAAGAAATCTTCGTTTTTCATGCCGAGTCGATCGGCGCGCATCTTGATCTGTTGTTCGGATTCTTCGCCGCTTACGTACAGAACGCGTGTCTGGCTGAGTTGGAGTCCGGTTTGCAGGAACAAAGTAGATTTGCCAATACCGGGTTCACCGGCTACGAGAATCAGGCTGCCGGTGACGATGCCTCCACCGAGTACGCGATTGAGTTCGGGGTCTTGTGTTTGTATCCGGTGTTCCGGTTTTGATTCAACGTCGCTCAGCGAAATCGTTTTGGGTCCGCTGCGCTTCTTGTCCTCATCGCGCCAATTCTTTTTTTTCTTGTCGTCTTTGTGTACGGGTTCTTCCAGAAAACCATTCCATTGTTGACAGCCTGGACATTGTCCCAACCATTTCACCGATTCATAACCACAGTGTTGACAGAAGTACGCTGTCTTGGACTTACTCATTTTTGCAAACGATTTAGCGGGCTGTAAATGTAGGGTAGGAAATCAGCAACGATCTGCGCGAAAGCGGTAATTGTGGTGTTCAATGGATACAAAAAAAGAAGGGCCGATCTTACGAACGGCCCGACTTACTAACCCATTAAATTCTGATGCTAAATTACAATTCGGGGGTGGTTCGGGCAATATTATTTTTCGGTATTTACCTCTCAAAACCCGGTTTTTCCCCGTTGAATCTAAGCCGTCAATTAATCGTATTATTTTGCTTTATCTAATTGTATATCAGCATAGTAATCAATTTATCAAATCCCGTTTTGGGCATTGAAAATCAAGGGGTTGGGGGAATGAAAAAAATATTTCGGGTGACAAAAAGTCGGGAATTTGGCAGTCGCCCAGATTGGACAGAAATTTGTCTTAATCCTATAAAATCAAGCGAATATGACAAACGACATCATGCTGGTTTCCCTGCTTTTTCTGGGGATCAGTTTTTTGGTTTCGGCGGTATTGAAATCCAAGTTCACGAAGTATAGCAAGATCCAGCTTTCGAACGGGCTGACCGGTAAGGAAGTAGCGGAGCGCATGCTGAAGGAAAATGGCATATATGACGTACAGGTGATCTCGGTGGAGGGGTTTTTATCCGACCACTACAATCCGCTCAATAAGACGGTGAATCTGAGTCCGGAGGTCTATCACGGCAACAGTATTTCGGCGGCGGCGGTGGCGGCCCATGAATGCGGGCATGCGGTGCAGCACGCCACGGCTTATGGTCCGTTGGTTTTTCGCAGTAAAATGGTCCCGGCCGTTCAAGTCACCTCTCGGTTGGTGAATTGGGTTTTGTTGGCGGGGGTGATCGTGCTGGCCACGACGCAGAACCCGACGATTCTCCTGCTCGGAATCCTGGCCATGGGAGTAACGGTCATATTCACGCTGGTTACCCTGCCGGTTGAGTTCGATGCCAGCCATCGCGCATTAAATTGGTTATCAACAACTAACATCACAAATAGCCAAGAATTCCCCATGGCCAAAGATGCCCTGAAATGGGCGGCAACCACCTATGTCGTGGCGGCGTTGGCGGCGGTGGTTCAGCTGATCCAGTACATAATGATCTACCTGGATAGTCGGGATCGGGGCTGATTTTATACCGGTACGCGCACAGAAGCACCTGCACTTTTTGCTTAAAAACAAATGGCGCAGGTGTCTTTATTTATAAACAGTTGATTTTCAATAAAACAATTTAGCAGGGGTTTGTAATAATATTAACATTTCATTATTTTAGTGTCATACCAAACAATCTTTCGAAATGAGAAAATTATTTTTCCTGTTCGGCTTGATGTTGTCTGTGAGTCTGGCTTTTGCCCAGCAGACCATTTCAGGTCGTGTAACCGGTGAAGATGGCAATCCTTTGGTTGGTGCTACTGTAGCTGCCAAAGGCGCAAATGCCACTACAACTACCAATGCCAATGGCCAGTTCACATTGAGTGTGCCGGCGGGTGTTAAAACCCTGGTTGTTTCTTATGTGGGAATGACCACGCTGGAGGTTGCTGCCTCGGGTAACAATCTCTCCATCTCGATGAAGTCTGCTTCCGGGGAGATCGGCGAGGTGGTTGTAACGGGTGTTGCGCAAGCCACTTCCAAGAAGAAATTGACATTTGCTGCCACCACTGTAAAAGGTAGTGAGATCAACATCGTTCCGCAGTTGGATGCATCACAGTCCCTGCGCGGACGTGTGGCTGGTATACAGATCAGTCAGACCCAGGGTGACCGTGGGGCTGCTGTGTTTCTGCGCGGTGCCAAATCCGTATTCGGAAACATTGCCCCACTGATTGTGGTGGATGGATTCCAGACATCTTTGACCTTGAGCGACCTGAACCCAGAAGACATCGAGTCCATCGAGGTCGTTAAAGGTGGGGCCGGTGCTGCCCTTTATGGTACGCGTGCCGAGGGGGGTGTTATCCAGGTAATCACCAAGAAAGGTCGTGCCAATGGTGGTAAGCCCACCATCGTGGCGGATGCCGAGTTCGGTGTGAACAATATTCAGCGCATTCCTGATTTGACGGATAAGCATATCTACAAAGTGAATCCGGATGGATCCTTCCTTATTGCCAACCCGGCTTCTCCTTTTCAGC
>ENA-UPTJ01000339-UPTJ01000339.1-marine-metagenome-genome-assembly--contig:-NODE-339-length-29869-cov-6.158147_pt1 | contig 29869 bp, 23 predicted proteins | sample MGYA00238168_ERZ767080 | MGnify/ENA primary metagenome ERZ767080 (study PRJEB28935, sample SAMN06266237) | marine metagenome | isolation source: Columbia River Estuary | place: USA:Columbia River Estuary... | reverse complement strand
CAATTAAGCACGAATGCGGCGTTGCATTTATACGCCTGCGCAAGCCCTTAGCCTACTACCAAGAGAAGTACGGATCTCTTTGGTACGGCCTCCACAAAATGCAATTTTTAATGACCAAACAACTCAACCGTGGACAAGACGGTGCGGGCATTGGTGTTATTAAACTCAATCCAGAATTTGGAGATCGATATCTTGCTAGGCAAAGGAGCGCCTCCAAAACCGCCTTGGGTGATATTTTTGAAGCCGTATTTGCGTCCCTCAAAGACATCCCCGAAGATAAACTCAACGATGAAGCCTACCTTAAAAAGCACTACCCTTATGCAGGTGAAATGCTGCTTGGACACCTTCGCTACGGAACCTATGGCGGCAATTCAATAGAAAACATTCACCCGTTTTTGCGCCAAAACAATTGGATGGCCAGAAACCTCATGATTGCCGGTAACTATAACATTACCAATACAGAAGAGCTTTTTCAAAACCTCATTGAACTCGGTCAACAACCCAAAGAAAAGAGCGATAACGTTCTTATGCTTGAGAAAATTGGTCATTTCATTGACGAAGAAAACCAAAGACTATTCGGAATTTTTAAATCTCAAGGATTCTCCAATTATGAGATCACCGAAAAGATCAAAGAAGAAATTTCTATTTCGAGAATATTGAAAAGAAGTTTCAAAAACATTGACGGCGGATTCAACATGATTGGAATGTTGGGCCACGGAGATGCATTCATCATCCGCGACCCAGCTGGAATCAGACCTTCACATTATTATGCTGATGATGAAGTTGTTGTTGTGGCTAGTGAACGTGCCGCTATTCAAATGGCCTTCAATCTTTACCCAGAAGATGTTCATGAACTCGGTCCAGGAAATGCCCTCATTGTGAGAAGAGATGGTTCATTCAGTGAACAAAACATCATTGAGCCTACCGAAAGAAAAAGTTGCAGCTTTGAGCGTATCTATTTTTCAAGAGGAAACGATCAAGGAATTTATGCCGAAAGAAAAGAATTGGGTAGGCTGCTCGCGCAACCCGTCATGGATCTTTTGGGAAATGACTTGGTGAATACCGTTTTTAGTTACGTTCCGAATACCGCAGCTACCAGTTTCTATGGACTGATAGACGGCGTGCATGAAATACGGTTGAAGATTCAAGCAGAAGCGCTGAAAAAAATTGATATTTCTAAAAACCCAGAAAAAGTAGACGAAATCCTTTCTTGGAGACCAAGAAGAGAAAAAATATTGGTGAAAGACGTCAAAATGCGCACCTTCATCACCAATGATAACGACCGTGAAGACCTGGTTTCTCACGTTTACGATATTACATACGGTGTAATAAAATCATGGGAAGACACTCTCGTAATTATGGATGATTCAGTGGTTCGTGGAACTACCTTAAAAACCAGTATCTTGAGATTGTTGGACCGCTTGGAACCCAAGAGAATCATTTTGGTAAGTTCTGCTCCTCAAATTCGTTATCCTGATTGTTACGGAATTGATATGAGCAAGCTGGGTGACTTAGCTGCTTTTAGAGCGGCCGTTGAATTGCATAAAATTCAAGGGAATGATAACATTTTAGAAAAAATTTATCAAGCAGCCCAAGCAGAACTTCAAAAACCCAAAGAACAACAAATAAATGCAGTAAAAGCTTTATATGAACCCTTCACTGTAGAAGAAATTTCAGCCAAAATTGCTGAAATGGTTAAACCCAATGGTTTAAGAGCCCAATTTGATTTGCTTTTCCAAAGTGTTGACAACCTTCATCAAGCATGTCCCAATGATCTTGGTGATTGGTACTTCACCGGTGATTATCCAACCGCAGGAGGAACTGCCGTATCAAATAGAGCTTTTGTCTATTTTTACGAAGGAAGATCTGAACGCGCCTATTAAATATTCCCAGAATTATTATTTTTGCAACCATGAGCAGTGTTAACGCCATTATTGAACAACTAAAAGAAAACCTCGAAAAGAACTTAGATCACACTAAAGTCGAATTCAAACGTATCCGCGCCGGAAAAGCGTCACCAGATATGCTAGACGGTGTTTTCGTAGAATATTATGGTGCCAGTACTCCACTCAGTCAAGTGGCTAACGTCAATACTCCAGATGCCCGTTCTATTAGCATCCAACCTTGGGACAAGTCATTAATCAATTCCATTGAAAAAGCCATCATCAACAGTAATTTAGGTTTTGCACCTCAAAACGACGGTGAATACATCAGAATCAATCTTCCTCCGGTTACAGAAGAAAGAAGGAAAGAATTGGTGAAACGCGCCAAGTCTGAGTCTGAAAGCTCTAAAGTAGGTATCCGTAATTTGCGCAAAGATGCCAACGAAAAAATTCGCAAACTCAAAGCCGATGGGGTAAGCGAAGATGAAATGTCAGCAGGTGAAGATCGAGTTCAAAAACTCATTGATTCTTTCATTGCCAAAACCGAAGAACTTTTGGTTGACAAAGAAAAAGAAATCATGACGGTATAATCCGCAATTGATTTTTTACCTCTGTTGCCCGTTTAATTAACTCATCAAAACTATTAGCCGTCACCGTCACATGTCCTAATTTTCTGTGTGGACGGGTTTCCGATTTGTTATACATGTGAACAAACACATCTTCCTGATTGTTCCAATGTTCTTCGTTTTCCAATTGATATTTCCCTGAAACTCCTTCCGGTCCAACCAAGTTGATCATCGCCGATGGCTGAATCAGTTCAGTATCACCCAAACTTTGACCCAATAAAATTTGATTCAATTGTGCAAATTGACTGGTTTTACAACCTTCAATGGTGTGATGTCCGCTATTGTGTGGTCTTGGAGCAATTTCATTCACCCAAACTTCCCGATTAGGAAGCACAAACAATTCCACGGCAAATAATCCGGGTGATTGAAGCGCACTCACGGCTTTCAGGGCAATTTCTCGGGCTCTTTTTTCGATTTCTTGGGATATTTGAGCGGGTGAAAACAAAAATTCCACCAAATTGCTGATGGGGTTAAAATACATCTCAATGGCTGGGAAGGTGGTTTGATTCCCCAATTGATCTACAGCAACAATTACAGCAACTTCCATGGCATTTTCTGCAAACTTCTCTACCAATAAATCGCCGGAGAACGGAAGAATATCGTTGGAAAAACCTTCCTGAGACGCAATAAAAACGCCTTTACCATCATAACCGCCCGTTCGTGTTTTAACCACCAACTTTTCACCTCCCACAACCTCATTATTGAAAACATCTGATTGTATTTCAACCGCACTCATCAATAAATAGGGCGCTGTTGGAATTTCATGTTGGGTAAAAAATTGCTTTTGGATTCCCTTATCTTGAATGATCTTCAAAACTCCAGGTTTGGGAATGATTGTTTTGCCCTGTTTCTCTAGTTCAATCAAGGCATCAACTGCAATGTGTTCAATCTCCCAAGTTAGTACGTCACTTCCATCAGCCAATCTATTTATATCATCTGCATTCTTCAGTGAACCAACAATTATTTCATCCGCCATTGGCGCTGCAGGACAATCTACAGAATTTTCTAATATTCTATATTTAACAGGGTTAGAAGCTAATTTTGCTGCCTCGAGAAGCATCATTCCTAATTGGCCTCCTCCAATTATACCCACAGATTTTGGCAAATTCATGGTACAAAATTAGGCTATGTGGTGTAAATTCGTATCTTCGAAATTAAATGGCAGACCCCCTCTCGGTACTTTTACAAGCACAAAACCTTCCTATTCCAAATGCGGGAAGTTGGCTTTTAGTGGTTGGTTGTCTTATCACTATTGGCTTTTTCTCTGGGATGGAAATAGCCTTCATATCTGCCAATAAACTAAGAATTGAATTAAAAACGAAAAAGGGAGTTTTTGGCGGTAAATGGTTGGCTCGATATATTAAAGACCCAAATGAATTTATCAGTACCGTTCTTGTGGCCATCAATTTAGCCTTGGTTATTTACGGTATTGCAATTGGTGATATTTTGAATTATTACCTCAGCCTTGTATCCGATTCTACTCTTATAAATTTTTTAACCACAACCATAATCAGTACCCTGGTAGTTCTTATCACCGCAGAATACATTCCCAAAACCATATTCAAATTACAAGCAGATACCCTAATTTTTGCTCTAATTTTACCGTTCAGATTGGCCAATATTTTATTGTGGCCTCTGATCACATTCATTAAATGGATTTCGTCATTATTCATCAAAATAATTGCTAAAGACAGTATCGATCAACATACTCAGGTATTTTCAAAAATTGATCTTGACAATTACATTTCGAGCATAGAAAATGCACAAAATGCTGATATACAAGAAATTGATACTGAGGCATTTAGAAATGCTTTAGACTTTTCAGATGTCCTATCTAAAGATCTGATGGTTCCAAGAACCGAAATGGTTGCAGTTGAAATTAACACACCTCTGAACATTCTAAAAGACCGATTTGTTGAGACCTCTTTATCGCGAATCTTGGTATATAAAGATAACATTGACAATATCATTGGCTTTATACACCACAGCGACCTTTTTCAACATCCCGAAAAACTGCATGAAGTACTCCATCCTGTAATTATTGCGAGTGAAAATTTAGATGCACATGATTTGTTAAAACGTTTCATTCAAGAACGCAAAAGCATGGCCGTGATAGTTGACGAATTTGGAGGTACTGCTGGGATTGCTACAGTAGAAGATATTGTGGAAGAAATCTTCGGTGAAATCAAAGATGAATTTGATACTGAAGATGCACAAGAACAAAAGTTAGGTTCCAACCATTATCGTTTCGATGCTCGACTTGAAATTGATTACCTCAATGAGAAATATCAATTCAATTTTTCAGAAGGCGAGTATAATACCTTAGGCGGTTACATCATTTTCTTTGCTGAAAGAATACCACAAGTGGGTGATTCCATTCGACATGAGAATTTTGAATTTTTGATAAAAAAGATGAAAGGCGCCCGTATTGAGGAAGTTGAGATGAAGATATACTAATACTTAATGACCCATTGTCCTGAGTTCAACAGTCCCCACACACCCATACATCCTTCCAAATTCCCTTTTACCACTGCTGGAGTCTGAGTGATGGAATTTTGTTGCCAAATATGTGCATTTCTCAAATTCCAAAAATCAAATAATTCCTTATCAATATTTTCTAATACGATTCTTCGTTCCAATAATTTTCCCGAACTATTTAAATCTGGAGCACTTAAATAAATTTCGAAAGAATTCTGCAATCCATTAAAAACCAAATCGTCAAACAAAATATCTTTAGAGGTGTATGCATTGAATCTATTACGCAAAAACGGCAATTCATTGCCTTCTATTGCAACTTTATATTCCCTTTCAATGCTATCAATCACTATACCTTTTGCATTAGATATGTAAAATCTTCTCTTTTCAAATAGGTTAAAAACATACGTGTTCTTATTGTAAGCACTGTCTTTAAAATGAATTCGAAAAGTAGGTGTCTTACCAATAAATCCAACAACCGATTGAAAAGTATCCACCTTTTGAATTATTACATTAGAAGGAACAATCAATGTTTTATTTATGACTGTATTTCCATATTTAAAATTTAAATTTATCTGATCATTGGGTCGAATTTTCAAAGAAGGAAGCGAATAAAGTCCATTGCCGTTTGCCGACATTTTATTCACTAAACCATTATTTATTTTGACGAAAATTTCGGCATTATCCACTTTTATTTCTGGGGATGTTATTGGCGCAACCTTACCAATTTCAGCTTTTATCAGTGAGTCAGGATGCCAATATCCATGGAACACCAAAATATCAGGAGTCTGGTTTTGATTATCAAGCTGTACTTCCTTCACACAAGCAGAAAGAATGGCTGTTATAATTATCCCAAGAAATAATTGAACCCTCATTAAAATCCAACTTTATAACTGACAAATGGAATAAAGGGCAACAAGCTTATTTGATACAAAGACCTTCCACCCGTTTCACTCAAACCTAAATTCATGTAAAATGGATTCAACCGATTATACACGTTATATATGCCGAAAGTCCATGATGCAAAATAATTATTGTGTACTACTGTTTTCATTACAGAAACATCTAAACGATGATTATCACGAGTTCTCGCATTGTTGCGTGTACCATAAATATAGATATCTCTGTTAGGGTCAATAGAGCCCGATGGTGAGGGATAATAACCTATGGGCAAGGTATAGGCAAAGCCAGAATTATAAACCCAATTTCCAGAAATACTCCATTTCTTATTCCATTGATAAAGTGCTGTAATATAAATATTGTGACGCCTATCATATCGCGCTGGAAATTCATTTCCATTGTTCAAATTCTTAAATAAACGGTTGTTTTTCATGTAAGTATAAGATGCCCAACCGGTTAATCTTCCTTTAGATTTTTCTAACCAAATTTCAATACCATTTGTTTGTCCAGTTCCTGAAACGACGCTGTTTTCCCAATTTAGATTCGAAGTAACATACACAGCGTTGTCTTTGTATTCAAGGATATCAAAAAACTGTCTAATAAATCCCTCTGCATTAAATTTCCAACTTTTAGTCAAACTGATTGAAGTACCTGCAGATAATAATCTTGATTGAGCAGGTTTAAAATTTGCAGTCGACGGAACCCATAAGTCTGAGGGCAATCCCATAGTCAAATTATTCAACTGATGGAAAAATTGCCGATTCCTCGATGCGGTTAATTTTACCCAAATAGGTCTCCAAGGATTCCAACGTGCTTGAAATCGTGGTTCAGGTAATAAATAGAATTGATTATCACCTAAACTGAAATATCCACCTCTCATCCCCAAATCAAAAATGCCCCATTTCCCTTTATTAATTTGAAGATTGGTATATCCAAAAATTTCGGGGGTTCTAGCGGCATCATCGGCAAATGTGATCTTTAATTGTACGCTGTCAATATTGCTGCTTAAACTTCGACGATTCGGTTGAAATTGATGGTAAATAAATCCCGAACCAATTTCCCACTTCACCTGATTTTTCCATTGTTTTTGAAAATGAACTGATGTTTCAAAATCATTAATCCCATTGGAAACAATGTATTCCGATCTTTCTGTGATTCTTTGTTCATCATCGCTTGCAAAAGCATTCAAAAAAGTTCTGTTGTGGCTGTAATTATAGTTTGTATAATACGCCTTAAACATCAAATTTGAAGTTGGAGAAGTAACTAAATCCCAACGAATACTGTAGGCTACATTACCCCAACGAGAAAAATCTTCCGATCTCTGGAAATAATTTATTTCGTTCAATTCAAACCCCTTATTATCAACCAATCCTGCTCTGTCTTTTCCCGAATAGGCTGATAAACTTAATCTGTTCTTTGAACTAAATCGATGAGTGATTTTGGCATTAACATCCCAGAAATTATATCTATTAACTAAATCTTGACCGTTAAGTTGAAATGTAGATACCACAGGAGCAACTAAAAAATCAAAAAAACTCCTTCTAGCCGCCAATGAGAATGTAGTATTCTTATTCATTAATGGCCCACCCAAGTATAGTCGGCTAGATAAAACACCCAAACTTAGACTGCCTTCTATCTTTTTCTCATTGCCCTCTCGAGTATAAACTTCTACCACAGAACTCAATCGGCCACCTTGGTTTGAAGGAAAATAACCTCTATAAAATGTGGCATTTTTGACGACATCACCATTAAAAATACCAAATACTCCATACATGTGATAAGCATTGTAAATTGGAACATCGTCCAACAAAATTAAATTTTGATCAGAAGCACCGCCCCTAACGTACATTCCAAAAACGCCCTCACTACCAGCAACTACACCCGGATTAGTAGAAAAAACCCTTAAAATATCTGGTTCACCCAAAAGGTGAGAGAAATTACCCAATTGTTTCCCTGTAACACTTATTCTATCGGTTTGACCATCAGTAGTACTCGGTAGGTCAGATTGTTTTTTAACGGCAACTGTAGCTTCTGTCATTCTTTGAACCTCAGCTTCAAGTACTACATCTAGATAAAATGTCTTCCCCAAGCCTTCTAGAGTATCCAGATAGGGTATAAAACCAGGATAATTTATAGATAATATTACTTTTGATCTTTTTGTTCTCAGTTGGAATATTCCTTGTGAGTTGGAGTAATAAACTGTTGGATCACCCAAGGCATAAACGGAAGCTTGTACTATTCGTTCTCCCGTCAAATTTTGAGAAATTCTTCCACTAATAATTAACTCATTTTCCTTTTCTTGATATCTCTTTAATACCAAGTTTTTATTGCCTATTAAGGTAAAATCCAATGCATTTTGTTGCAAAAAATCGTGCAGAGCAACGCTTAAAACGACATCCTTATATTCTAAATTATATGTCTTTCTAATTGGCAATAAAGAAACATCGTATTGGAAATAACAGCCCGATTCTTTTTCAAAAAAGGAAAGTACAGATTTAAAATCACTACCCTTGTAAGACCAAGAAATTTTCTTTTTTAATCCATTTTCTGGTACAATATTTTGATGTTTCAATCTAACAGAGGACTCTAATGTCAAAAATGAAAACACAATCAATAAGCTTGTGAATCGTTTTCTACTAAAAGAGTTCCCTAACATAAAAAGAGGGAGTTTATTTCTGATTTTTATCAGCGTAATCGAATGCCTTCTTCAACAAATCAGTTGTTCTCTGAATGGGGTCTTTTCGTATGAGATTTTCTTCTTGCTCAATCTCCTTAAAAAGCGCACTGGTGGCTTTCTCGGTAACATATTGATTCAAATCAGTTTGAATGTCTGAATCTAAACCCAAGATTCTTTTATTTTTATTAATTTGATTCACAACAGGCTCCCAGATTTTTGCCAACGAAACTTCATCCAACGCTTTTTTTACCTCAGGTTTAAATTTTTGTTGTAAAGGAGATTCACTTGTCTCACGCAAATAACGCGTCGCTGAACCTTGTCCTCCAGTTAAAATACCCATCGCATCCACAAAAGACATTTGCGTAATCGCATCTTTGAAAACAGGGACAGCTAGTGCCATTGACTTTTCTGCACCAGCATTCATGGCGTCAATAGTTTTGTCTAATTCTTTTCCGATAAGCGCATTTAAAATCTTATTATCTCTGATTTTTTGTTCAATTTTTTGAACTTCTGGGGGAAGCAATATTTTAATAGCCGCATTCTGTGAAAAGGCACCCACAGCACTTAATCTATTCGTGCCTGAAGTAACTCCTTTTAATAATGCTTCTTTTAATCCTCCAGCAGCCTGATCGCCCGTCAATTGGTTCTGAACTGGTTTTTTTGTTTGGTTCAAAGCTTCTTGTGCGATACCTGGAGCAACCTGTTGAAGTGTGTCGCAACCTGTAAAAGCAATCATTGCAACTGCCACAAACCCAAGGCCAATTTGTTGAAGTTTTATCATACCTCAAATATAAAGGCTACAGCCCAAAACCAAAGTATTCAAAATAACAATCGTAGAATAAATCCTTACTTTCGAAGAATCAATTTTTACATGGAAAATCTGATTCACTCACTTCGCTCAAAGCTGTATTTAGTTGCCATTCCCGAAAAAATAAAAGGCATGGAAGCCTACATGAAAAACCATTTTTCTTATTTGGGGGTAACATCGCCAGCTAGAAAAATTGTCATCAAAGAATTTCTACTTGAAAATGATCATTTAAAACATTTCAACTGCTCAGATTGGAAAACATTATTTATTTTACTTTGGGAGCAAGATGAACGGGAGTTCCAATATTGTGCGCTTGACTTGTTTCCCCAAGCATTAAAGAAGTTTACCCCAGAAGAGTTTGATTTCTTTACTCTTTTAATATCCAGTAAAAGTTGGTGGGATACAGTAGATATGCTTGCCGGAAGTCATCTTGGAGCTTGGCTTAAAAAACATCCTTCAAAATTTGAATCAACCATTACAGAATACACCGCATCGGAAAATATGTGGATTAACCGAAGCGCTATTATTTGTCAACTCAAATACGGCAATAATACCAAAACTGACTGGTTAGAGTATGCGATTCTACCTCATTTGAATTCTAAGGAGTTTTTTCATCAAAAAGCCATTGGATGGGCCTTAAGACAATATGCTAAGTTTAACCCCAATTGGGTTATTGACTTTGTTTCGAAATATCCCTTAAAACCACTTTCCCGAAGGGAAGCGCTTAAACATTTCCCCAAGAATGGGGATCTTTAGCAAATTGCTGAACCATTTCAATGTCTTCCATTGAAATGAATCCTTCATTTGCAGCTACTTCGCTAAGCACATTCAAATTGGAAATTGTATACAAAGGAATACCTTCGTCTGCAAAACGTTTGTGGGCATCCGCAAATCCATAACTGAACAAGGCCAGTACTCCAATTACTTCTCCCCCCTCATTTCTAACCCCTTCAACCGCCTGCATAGAGCTCTTTCCGGTGGATATTAAGTCTTCTATCAAGACAACTTTATCACCCTTATTCATGTGACCTTCAACCTGGTTTTTTAGTCCGTGTTTCTTGGGTTCAGGACGCACATAGCAATAGCTCATATTGAGCCTGTCGGCGGCTAACGCACCGTGGGCAATACCCGCGGTTGCAATTCCGGCCAACCGATCTACGTCTGGAAAATGATTTTTTACCAATTCGGCTAACGAATCAGCCACAAAGTTTCGCACCTCTGGATAGGACAAAACTGTGCGGTTATCGCAATAAATTGGAGACTTAATTCCTGAGGTCCAGGTAAAAGGATTCCTTGGAGATAACTTAACGGCCTTTATTTCCAGGAGAAATTTTGCTAATTTTGCACTTTCGTGAGACATGGAGCCGCAAACTTACAAAATCTACTTCAATGAGGGTGCGTTGATCATCACAGATTCTCTGGATGCTCTCAAAGGCATTCCAAACTTTTATTTCATAGGTGATGATGAAATCCATAAAAGTTTTAACATTTTAATTTCCAGCGAAGCCCTGGGCAAACCAATGACCTTTGGGTTAATGACACCTGAACCGCAAGAAACTCTTCGAGAGTTTATCGAAGAATATACTGTTATTCAAGCTGCCGGAGGATTGGTTTTCAACAAAAACAACGAATTACTGACCATCAAGCGAAATGGTATTTGGGACCTTCCTAAAGGCAAAATTGAACGCCATGAAGACCAAATAGCTGCCGCATTACGCGAAGTAATGGAAGAGACAGGTATAAACCACTTGAACATCTCCGAGAAAATTGGTGAAACATATCACGCATATTACGAAGATGAGGCTATACTTCTTAAAGAAACCCATTGGTATAGAATGAACAGCAGCAGCTCGGCAGCACTAAAACCTCAAGAAGAGGAAGGTATCACCGAAGCGAATTTCGCACCCATTGAATGGTTCAATTCAGACGAGTTCAAATCATACAGCAGTATTCACGATATTATCAAAAAGTATTTAACTGATTCTGAGTAACGGGTTTTGGGTAACGGGTTTCGGGTATCGGGAGTCGGGTAATGGGTGTCAGGCCGCAGATTTCAGTCAAATTACAACAGACCACTGAATTTACACCACTGACATAAGTCTTTGACTACTTCAAATCAAAAGGTATAAACCTTTGGTAATCGCCCTTGTGTATAATAAGATCCCTAACCAAAGTACTTGAAATATATCCCAATTCAGGAGAGCTCAAAATGAAAACAGTTTCGATTTCTGAACTCAAACTCTTATTTAATTGAGCGATATGTGACTCGTAATCAAAGTCAGTACCATTGCGTAGGCCCCTTAACAAATATTGAGCGCCAATCCCTTTGCAAAATTCTACAGTAAGTCCCTCGTAATGTTCTATCCTCACATTGGGGATATCTGAAAATGCCTGTCTCAGCCAATTTGTGCGTTGCTCTAAATCAAACAGCATCGCTTTTTTTGTGTTTATACCGATGGCCACAATAACTTCATCAAAAAGTTTCGCCCCACGCAACACGATATCAACATGTCCTTTAGTGACTGGGTCAAATGTACCTGGAAAAACGGCGACTCTTTTCATTTCAAAACAATATTACTCAAAAATGCTCAATTTGCTGCTTCCATAATCCTTCTCGCGCGTTGGCGGAGGATCAAATACTAATCTCGGCTGATGCTCAAATAAAAATATTCCACCATCAGAAAGAAGGGGTTTCACCTGTGCCACAAGATTTTGCAAATTCGGCATAGCATATGGTGGATCTGCAAAAATTAAATCAAACTTTTCTTGCGAATCGCGCAAATATTTAAAAACATCTCCCTTCAGAATTTCCCATTGTAAACAACCCTTTTCCTTTTTTATTTGCTTTTGATGAAGAATGTTTTTACCATCTAAGTCAATCGAAATCACCTTTTTAGCATTTCGGCTTATAAATTCAAGTGCGATGATGCCGGACCCTGAAAATAAATCGAGCACTGATAATTCTGTAAAATCCAACTGATTGGTTAACATGTTGAACATGCTTTCCCTCATTTTATCCGTAGAAGGTCTTACATGTGTAGCAAATTTCATGGGGAGAGGATGCCCTTTAAATTGTCCACCTGTGATTCTCATAACTATATTATTGATAATCCTTTGGAAACTCACACCCTCCCATTTGAGACAACAAAAAAGCTATATGAGGATCTGGTGCATTATAAAAATCGGGGTGTAAAACCTCTCTGTTGAAATGAATCAACTCAATCGATAACTTCTCAAATTCAGTTTGCAATTCATTGATTGTTATTTCATTAGAGTCACCTAACAAGTGGAATGGTTTTGAATCAAAACCACAGTCTCGAGCAACTGACAATGTAAAATAGATAATTTCTTCTTTCTTTTTAACTTCAAAGTTATTAGCAAACAACAATTTGCCTCCTTCAAAAACCGTTAAATACAAACTATCATTAATACTACAAAAGAAAATCAAATTGGAATATTGTAATGAGGCTTTTTGGGCATTCAAAAAATACGATTGAAACAAATGCTGTCTGTTTTTTCCCTTATAACATAAAAATAATTCGTCATTTAAAGTAACCCTGGTGTCAAACTCAGAATCAGGAGGATGAACTCCAATAAATTGCGCTGGTACCACAGAAATTGATTCCTTCCAAACAACCATCAAAGGTTTTGGAAGATCTCTAATTAATCCGAAATCGGATTTGTCTAAATACCAATGTTTTTGAGTTTGTCCATTTTCACTCAAGCCCAAAGCATGAATATTTCCATCATAAGTTACGGCTACAACTGCAGCTACTTGATGATCATCCTCGCTCTGATAAACATAGGTTTCCACCTCACAAAGTTGCCAAAATAAGTTGGGTCAAACAAATTTCATTAACTTTGATTATGCGCTTGATTTTGCTCGTTTTTTTATGGTATCTATTTCCAATACAACTCCAATCAACCAACCTCCCCAATACCATTTACTGGCAACAAAAAGTTCACTACCAAATTGAAGCCACTCTTGATGATGGCGCTGAAATTATTACCGGAAAACTTCGATTGACCTATACCAACAAATCACCCAATACCTTAAATGAAGCTTATTTTCATCTTTATCAGAACTCAACTCAACCAGGTTCACTCACAGATAAACTCTATGAACTAAATAAAATTAAACCCACCTACGGTAACTATGAAAAGCAAGGGCTGGGCACGGAAATTACCTGGATCCAAATCGAAGGAAATAAATCAAACAAATCCTATAAAAAAGTCATTTTAGACCCTCAAATTGATTATACATTGATGAAAATAAATCTCCCAGAGCCTTTGCAATCGGGAGATTCTTGTGTTTTCGAAATTTGGTTCAAGACATATTTTGATCGAGGATCCATTCGCCGGAGGATGAAAGTATTTGACCACCATGGAGTTAAACACTTTAACGGAGTACACTGGTACCCCAGAATTTGTGTCTATGACCGAAAGTTCACTTGGGAAACCAGTCAACACCTTGAAAAAGAATTTTACGGCGACTTTGGCACCTTCGATGTAAAATTAAATCTCCCCCAAAAGTACATCGTTGAAGCCACCGGATTGCTCATAAACCGCGAAGAAGCACTTCCCGATGATCTCCGAAAAGCCATTGACATCAACCAGCCCAACTCCCCGTCCCCCGAAACCCAAAACCCGAAACCCGAAACCCGAAGCCCGAAGCCCAACTACCAACTACCCTCTACCAAATCATGGCACTTTCTTGCTCAAAACGTTCATGATTTTGCATGGACCGCTGATCCAACCTACAGAATAAGCGAAGTCACATGGAACGGAATTCAATGCGTGGCAATCGCACAAGCCCACAATGCAAAAAATTGGACAAAAACGGCGCAATATTTGAGTGAGGTTATTGCCTTCTACAGCCGTAATTATGGGATGTACGAATACCCTAAAATTGTGGTGGCAGACGCTGCCGATGGAATGGAATACCCCATGCTCACTCTCTGCGGAGGTTCCTATCCCTCGCACAGAGCACTCATCGCACATGAGGTGGCACACAATTGGTTCATGGGTATGGTGGGCAGCAACGAAACCTATCGGGCTGCGCTCGACGAAGGATTCACTCAATTTTTAACGGCCGAAGCTCTGAAAGAGTTAAGAGTTGAGCCCTTCCCCGAATATTCAAGAGCCATTGGCCCCTATTTGGATGAAGCCATTGATGGCGATGATGAACGCCTCAATACCCATAGCAATGAGTTTCATGAGGCCGTAGGACATGGCGGCGGATACGGAAATGTATACTACAAAACAGCAACCATGCTCTACAATTTGCGCTATTTCTTGGGGGATTCAATTTTCTCAATGGCCATGAAAAACTACGTAGAACAATGGAAATTCAAGCACCCTTACATCGAAGATTTTCGAAATTCCATCATTCAATCAGCCCAAATTGATCTGAATAAATTCTTTGATCAATGGTTTGAATCAAAAGAAGTCATTGACTACGGCATTAAAAAAGTAAAAAAGCTCGAGAATGGTCAATATAAAATCACCGTTCGTCGCTACGGAAATCTCACCATGCCCGTGAACTTAGACCTTGTATCCCGTAAAAAATATGAATACAATACCAGAACCAAATACGATTATAAAATAACCCAAATAACCATCCCCACGAATCAATACATTATTCCCCATAGGATCTCAACCAAGGTTTGGAATTCTTGGGGACGTTTGAACCGAGATTTTGCAGTTAATGTGAGTATCGACTCGAAATATGAACTCAAAGAAATTTTCTTGGACGCCACCTACCTAATGGCCGACATTGACCGAAGGAACAACCGTTGGAATAAGAAAATCACCGTAAAATTAAATAAAGGACAAGGCCCAAATTCGAACATATTAGAGCCATATGAGATTTTGATTCGTCCTGCTTATGCTTATAACCAATTTTCTGGTTCCATAGCGGGAGCTAAATTTTCAGGTCAATATGCAAACAGAAAACATGTGTTTGATGCCCGAATTTATTATGCTTTTCACAACCAGATTTATTCCCTTTCAACCGTTAGATATGATCAACAAAACGTTTTGGGATTTATTAATTGGTCACATTCATTAAGGGGAGGTGGAACTTATTTCGCTGAAGTCATCGGTGCAAATCAAAGGTTAAGTTCTATTTTTGGGTGGAAATGGAAAGTTGGAAATCAGACCTTCGGGATATACGGAAAGCACTTGCAATCCATCAATAAAAACACAGAGACCATTCTGAATCCCAACAGACTTTTTAATGGGTACCTTCCCACCAGTAAAATCTGGTCAGATAATACCAACACCAATTTCCATGTCTATTGGAACCTGAACTATTCGGGTTGGAATCAATCCGGAAGCTTCCTGCTTGACACTCGACTTATATCCCCCTGGAGTGAAACACAATTTGGATGGATCAATGGCGAATGGAAGCACCAAATTCCTTGGAAATCAACCACTTTTAAATCCAGATTCTTTGCTCAACTGGGATATGGAACCAACCCCTCGCCGGAATCCGTTTTGTATGCTTCATCAGCAAATCCCGAAAATCAATTTCAAAATATATTCATTCGAAACATGGGGAATATTCAACCTGAATACACCCATTTCGGGGGCGGATTGAATCTACGAGGGTACCAAGGAAGGGCCATTGGCATTCGCTCCAATGACAGCATTATGGCCTTTTTCAGAGGTTCCTCAGGACTTTCATTGAACGCAGAATGGCACTTCGGAAAACTATTTTCACCATTTCTCAAGAACAAATTCATAACCTTTTCGCCCTATTTGTTTGGCGATGCTGGATTTATGGCTTTTCAGAAATCTAATCAATGGTTTAGTAGTCATTTACTTACAGATGCTGGATTAGGTACGTGGATCGATTTTAATAATTATAACAAGTTTATATCCCGTAAAAACACCTATAGTCCAAAGACTGTTCGATTTAGATTAGACCTTCCCATTTTTCTAAATACTGTAAATTCTTACGAAAAATTTGTAGATTTCCGCTTCCTAATCGGAGTTGAAGCGGCTATTTAAAAAAATTTACTACCTACCTCTATGAGTATTTACAAAATAATCTCCTACTTAACTTATCCCGCTCTTTGGGCAACAGTGGGTGTTGCAATTTTAAATCCAGTTCCAGATTCATTAGTTAGTGTTTTAACTGCTTCTTTTATTCTACATTCTTTGGTTCCACTGATTTTTGTTATTTACCTTTTGAAAACAGGACAAACAAAAAGTATCGACCTACCGGAACTGTCTTCAAGAATCAAAACGGTGATTGTTGCTGGTGTCTGTGCACTTATTTTTCAATTTTTTATAATTTCTGATCAACAACTTAGATTTTGGAATCAATTGGTTTTCGTTTCTTTGATTACCCAATTCATCTTCAATAATCTCAATTTTAAGATTTCCATTCATGTTATGGCTATAACTGCTTTTTTTGCTTATTTCACTTTTGACGAAAAACTGTTTTTAAATGCATCAGGAGTGGTAATTACTCTTGCCACTACGGCTTTAGTAGCGTTTTCCAGATTCAAAGTAAAAGCACATAGCCCCATTGAATTGATTACAGGATTCACCATGGGAATTGTAATTGTTTTCATCAATCAATGGGCTTATAATTTATGGCGTTAGTTTTAATTCACGGGTACGCCGAAACCGGATTCATATTTAAACACATAATTCCCCAGCTAAACCACACAGAAATATACAATATTGAATTGCCTGGGTTTGGAATTGAAGCCCCACCCAATGAATATTCACTGAAGAATTACGCCGAATTTATTCATAATTACCTTCAAAAAAACAATATTTCAGGGGCCCATTTCGCTGGACATAGTTTAGGAGGATATATATTAGCTGAGCTGACCGCTATCAATCCGGAAATCTTTAAAAGCCTAACTTTTATTCACTCACACGCTTCAATTGATTCTACAGATCGTCAAAAAAGACGAAATGAAATTGCCAAATCCTTAATAAAGTTTGGCTCCGAACCTTTCCTGAAATTATTTTATGAGGGGTTATTTAAACCTGAAAACCTCACTTCCAATTCCAAGTTGATTGATAATTTATTTTCTGAAGGAACAAAAATACCATTAACTACGCTTATAGAGCTTCAGTATGCAATGAGAGATCGCAAGGACAGAATTTCAGAAATAAACGAAGCCAATTTTCCTGTTTACTTTTTTGCGGGAGAATACGATAATCTAATTCCGCTTGCCGAAATAGAACTACAAGCCGCACAAATCAAATCTGCCCAAGTAATTTTATCAAATTCAGCGCACATGGCACAATTTGAAGATTCAAATTCACTAATAGCACATTTAAATTCCCTGACTTAACTTTGAGGCATGGACTTGACCTGCGTTTTATACGAAAAAAAGGGTTCCGTAGCCTATGTTACTTTGAACCGACCCGATGTTTTCAATGCCTTCAACGATGAACAAAGCTACGACCTCCAAGCCGTTCTAAAGGAAGTCAAAAAAGACGCTGAAGTCCGCGTAGTCATACTAACTGGCGCAGGAAAAGCATTCTGCAGTGGGCAAGATCTTAAAGCCATTGCAGGTTCCAAAAACAGATCACTTTCAGATAGTCTATACAAACGCTACAACCCCATCATTAAAGCCATGCGAGAACTTCCCAAGCCAATTATTTGCAAACTCAATGGAGTAGCTGCTGGCGCAGGTGCATCTCTAGCATTGGCATGTGATTTTATTGTTGCAAATGAGAAAGCATCCCTCATTGAAGTGTTTGTTAATGTTGGTTTAGTTCCAGATAGTGGAAGTAGTTATTTTCTACCCAAAGCCATCAGTCCTGCGAGAGCCTTCGAAATGGCAACAATGGCACCTAAAATTTCAGCTCAACAAGCCTTGGAATGGGGTTTGATCAACCGCGTATGCTCTGACGATACATTTGAGGAAACCATTGATCAAATTGCTCAGTATTATGCTTCAGCACCCACTAAATCAATCGGCATGATCAAGCAAATGCTGAATAAAGCATCGCATTCTGACCTTGATACCATGCTCCAATACGAGGCCTATTGCCAAGAAATTGCTGGAAGATCTGATGATTATAAAGAAGGAGTTTCTGCTTTTAATGAAAAGCGCAAACCTGAATTTAAAGGCCGTTAATTGAAGTTAGCCTCTCGATCCAAACCTCTTAAATGTATGGCCTCGGCCACATGTTCCATTAAAATATCATTTGATTGTTCCAAGTCAGCAATGGTTCTGCTCAGTTTTAAAATTCGATCATGAGCCCTTACGCTTAAACCTAATTTTTGGATTGCAGCTTTTAGAAGTAGTTCAGCGGTAACAGGAATTTTACAAATTTGTCGAACGTAATTTCCCGTTAAATCCGCATTTGTTCTAAATCCTAGTCCCATAGTTTTGTAACGATCTATTTGGAATTTTCTAGCATCAATTACCCTTTTCCTGATTTCCACACTGCTTTCTGATTTTTCACCATCTACCACTCTATCCGCATCTATTGAAGACACTTCTACATGTATGTCAATTCTATCCAGTAAAGGTCCAGAAATTTTGCTCATGTACTTTGATATATTACCCGGAGCACAGGTGCATTCTTTAAGCGGGTGTCTGTGATAACCGCATGGACAAGGATTCATACTTCCAATCAACATAAAAGATGAAGGGTATTCAATTGTATGTTTTGATCTGTTTAATGTGATTTTTCTTTCTTCCAAAGGTTGTCTTAACAACTCCAAAACTGATCTCTTAAATTCCGGTAATTCATCTAAAAACAAGACGCCATGATGAGCTAAAGTTATTTCTCCGGGTAGGGCTTGATTTCCACCACCAATCAAACCGTGCTCGGTCAACGAATGGTGGGGAGATCTAAATGGTCTTTTTGCCAGTAATTTGGCATTTTCACCTAGTTTTCCAGAAATAGAATGAATTTTAGTTATTTCTAAGGCTTCAGATAAACTCATTGGGGGCATTATGCCTGGTAAACATTTTGCCATTAATGTCTTTCCAGTTCCCGGCGGGCCAAAAAGTAATGCATTATGACCACCAGCAGCTGCAATTTCTAGAGATCTTTTCGCATGTTCCTGTCCCACAACCTGTGAAAAATCGAATTCTAAATTTTCCATTGCAGCTTCATAATCACCTCTTGGATCTGCAAAGGCTCTTCTCACCGTTCCCCTCCCTTCCAAAACCTCTACTGCCTCCCTTAACGTTCTTACGCCATAAACTTCAATATCCTTTACAATTGCTGCTTCCAATGCATTCACTGCTGGAACTATTACTCCTCTGAATTTCTCTTTTAATGCCTGAATTGCCATTGGTAATGCTCCTCTGATTGGCAACACTGTTCCATCCAAACCCAATTCTCCTAAAACAATAAATTGTTCCAATGGTGCTGCTTCAATCTGAAATGCAGCGGCCAACATGCTCAAAGCTATAGGCAAATCATATGAACTACCCTCTTTTTTTATATCGGCAGGTGCTAAGTTGATAACAACTTTCTGTCTCAATGGCTCAAACCCAGAGTTTCTTATAGCAGCATCACACCTAAATAAACTCTCCTTAACTGAGACATCAGGCAATCCTATAATAAATGTATTAAAATCGGGTGTTGTTGTTGCGTTTGCTTCAACCGTAACTGTTTTAGCTTCTACTCCAATTAAAGCTGAAGCATATCCTTTGATAACCATATTTCCTCCTCACTCTATCCTACAATATCAATGGTCCTTTAACGATTTGAAATCCAATATTATTTACTGATGGCAAATACTCATCACGCATATTTTGATTAAACTCAATGCGATATTTTCCCTTTTTAAACTTAATATTCTGCAAAAACGGCTGCTGGAATGATATTAAATTTCCCACACCATCACCTAACCATTTACCCAAATCATCACTTAACACCATCTGGAATTGATCTTTTCTTTCGTCTTTTCCCTTCTTAATATTATACATCAACCAAATATTACTATAGGAGTATTGAGTAGTTACCCTTAATCCTGTAAGCAAAGTGTAATAGTGTTGATCGTCGGTGATTTCAAATTCAAAAGTCTTGCTATCCTTCCAATTCCAACCATTCACATTTACATCTTGAAATTCCTCATAAATTATATTCTCTGATGGTTTACATGAAACCAACATCAAAACCATTAATACCCACAAATATGTAAACTTCTTTTTCATTTTATCATTTTAGATTTAATCAAATTTAACAACTCCTTTTCTTCTGAATTTATTATTTCTACCTCCGTATGTACCTCAAAAATAGGAACATCAATTGCAATTTCATTTAACACCGACTTCATTCGCATAAAATCCTTACGACTGCATATCCAAGCATCAATTCCTTGTTTTTTGCTTTCAGTAATCCAACGATTATAATCATCGATTTGAAATAGGTAGTGATCTGAATACTCCCAATGCATTACAACATCAAATTCTCTATTCTCAAGCGTTTGTCTCAGTCTTCTTCCGTTCACAATACCCGTAATCAATCCCAATTTTTGGTCTTTTTCAAGGGATATTTCGCGACCATAACATTGCTGCGGCTCACTCGTACTATAGGCTGCAAAAAATACAGGTAATTCCGTTTTCACGCGAATGCCTTCTATTTCTTGTTTTGAAATATTTTTGGGACATTTTGTAATAACCCAAGCATCGAAATTATTTGCAGAACTTTTAAATTGTCTCAACTTACCAATGGGCACCGAAAATTTCTCCCTCCAAAACGGATTTTGGTAGTCTGTCAATAACAATCCAAAATCAGGTTCTAGGTTGACATGCTGCAGTCCATCATCTAAAATTACCAAATCTAGATCGCCGAGAATTTGATGAATTTCTTTAACAGCATTAAGTCTATCCTCACCAACAAAAACACTTAGCCCTTCTTGAAAGTGCTCCAAAGCCTCATCTCCCACATCGTCAACACAACTATTTTCTGTAACTGACAAGAACCCATTGGTTTTTCGTCCATATCCCCTCAATAAAACAGCATTTTTCTGCAACTTATGAGCCAAAAACTGAACAAATGGTGACTTACCGGCGCCACCAACTGTCAAGTTGCCAACCACTAAAGTGGGTATCACTGCATTCTGTCGAAATCCAAAAATCTTGGCAAGCCAAATTCTGAATTCACTAATAATTGAATAACCAAACGGTAGAAAGATGGCCAAAAAAACAAGTGAAAATCCTACCGTCTGCATTTCAATTAATTCAATATAAATTGTTGGCCTCGTAGAGGTGCTTCAACATCAACTTTTACAAAATCTGGATTGCCGTCCAAATCTGTTTTCAAAATCTGCATTTGATGTTTATCACCATGAACTAAAAATAATTTTTTTAGGTTACCGCGTTTCTGAGTTTCCTCAAAGTAATTCACTAATTGTGCGTGATCTGGATGTGCACTAAATACATCTGTCCTCCTTATTGCTGCATGGACAGGTCTTTGTTGTTGATTGATTTCAACAAAATCTTGACCCTTCAACAATCGATCACCCAAGGTGTTTTCAGCACAAAATCCGGCTATTAAAATGGTATTCTCAGGGTGACCAACATTGTTTCTTACGTGCATTTGAATTCTTCCCCCTTCAACCATACCCGCCGCTGATACAATAACACAAGGTTCAGGAAGTACACTTAAATATTCACTTTCTCTCTCGTCTTCAACTACATGCAACAAAGGAAAACTAAATAAACTCCCATGTTTTTTTGAAAATTCTTGTGCTTCTTCGTTCAAAAATTCCGTGTAATTTTGATAAATTCTGGTTGATTTAATCGCCAGTGGACTATCTGTAAATACTTTAACCTGTGGGAACTTACCGTCTTGATATAATTGATTTAAAGTAAACAAAATTGCTTGCGTTCTTCCCACAGAAAACGCGGGTATTACCAGCTTTCCTTTGCGCTCTACACAAGTGTCTATTACCTCTCTCAACATGATTTCTTCGGCTCTTTCTGGTTCATTTAGATGCTTCCTTCCACCATACGTGCTTTCGGAAACTAAATAATTTAATCCATCCATAAATTCTGGATCTGGAACAAGTTTTGAATTAACATTACCCAAATCACCAGTAAGTCCTAAATGTATCCACTCGCCATTTTCTAAGACACTAATTTTAACACTAATCGCACCTAAAATATGTCCTGATGGAAAAAACTCCAATTTAAGATCATCACTGTAATCAAAGACTGCACCCGATGAAAGCGCATGCGACATTTCAACGAAATCTTCGATGTGCGTTTTGTTGTATAATGCTTCTGGGACTCCACCTTTGGCCATTTTTTTCTTCTTATTGCGGAAGTACACCTTTCGTTTCTTTCTTACTTCCATCATCTGTATGTTTAAACTATCCTGTAATAAATATCCACTCAATTCTAAAGTAGGTCCAGAACAAAAAATTCTACCTGAAAATCCTTGTTTTATTAAATTAGGCACATTTCCTGAATGATCAATATGAGCATGCGTTAAAATCAATAAATCAATATCTGACGCTTTAAAAGGAAATGTGGCATTCTTATCTTCAAACTCTTTTCTATTTTCATAATCTAGTCCACAGTCTATTAAAATCTTAGTGCCGCTTTCCAACTCTACTAAATGCATACTTCCCGTTACTTGTTGAGCTGCACCCCAAAAGGTTAATTTCATTCTCCAAAATTACAACTAACCAACCGTGTGTTAACCCTTTCATTTTCAACTGTATGTTATTTTAACCGTTTATTTACTAAAAAAACCGAAGTAACAACCATTACACCAACCAATATCGCCTAGTTACTTCGGTTTAACCTACCAAGAATTACTCCTCTATCACTGCAATCTTTTGAGTCGTTTTTTGAGACCCTACTTGCGTGCTTAAAAAGTAAATTCCTGTACTTAAAGGTATTTCGGAACTGTCAGGTTTGATAGTTCCACGGTAAACCCTTACACCGCCTGTGTTGTACACTTCTACCCACGTATCCTCTTCCACATCGAGTACAACCAAACCATTTATTATCTTGCACTTCGGCGCTTGAATATCATCTCCGATATAAGAATTGCTATTCGGCGAACTAGTTTTCATTCCATCCAAATCTTCTGGATTCTTGGCTTTGTAACAAGCTTCTGAAGGATATGTCTTTTCCAGTTTTCCGGTTACTTGCACAGCCCCACTTCCATCGGCATTTCTATACAAGCGTACAAATTGAAGGTTTAAACTATCTGCGATAAAATCATTTGAAATGGGTTTCCAAATATTCCTACCCAATGAAACCAAGCCAGAATGATTGTTGTAGTAATCTGCATTTTCATCAATAAAAACTCTACCCTCAATAAATGGAGTTCCCGCATACATCTTCTTATTGTAAAAGAAATAGTTCATACCGTCAGCAAAAAGCTCCGCATTGTCCAATTTAATACCTGTATACTTCGGGTTTACAAAAACATTATACCCTCCTATAACCGATCTTAACAAACCATTGTTCTGCCACTTTGAATCATGATTCAGTCTCAAATATCCTCCAGTATTTTTAATGGAATAAGCATCAGAAACGAACCTGCAGCATTTTAAAGTAACATCTACCTTTAAAGCTTCCAACCCAATCCAATTATCTTCAAATAAACTACTTTCAATATAGCCACGGCCCATCCAAACTCTTTCATTCTCCAACTTCAGACCAATTTGGTTATGTTTAAATTCACAGTCTTGGACACTAAAATCTTTCAGAATCATATCCATTATCAAACCATTATGATTATTGATAAATTGACAATTTCTCACGTTTGGATGGTAATAATTTAAATATAAACCCACCCAATTATCTTCAAATTGACAATTTGCCACCTCAAGGTTTGAGTTTGATTCATAAACTATGGCTGTATCCATATGGATATACTCTACATTTTTTGCGAAAAAGTAAGAGCCCTTGTGTTGAATAACTCCAGCAGTCTTATTCGCCCATTCTACCTTGTCAAACTTCGAATCCATTAATATCAATGAACTACTCGTATATAATTTTGAAGAGGGTGCAAAGCAAACTTGAGAACGGTTAATAGTCAAACTCCTCACCTCCTTACCACCAGCCTTACCACTGAAATCAACCGTTCCCTCAATTTGCAAATTCTTTGAGCCCTTCTTTCCGTTTCCGTTGAAAATCAATTCTACTTCTTCGTCTCTAGACAATATCCGAGCATTACCATAACCAAATCCGTGCGCAGAAAACTTCACTAAACCAACTTCCTGTTTCCAGCGCTTTTTGGGTTCAAAAACCACTCCTGAATCTAAGATCAAATCTCCTTTAACATGAAGCATAGCCGAAGGACCATCTAAAATCAACTGACCCTTATTCTTAAATATCAACTCTGCCCCTTCTTCAACAATTACTTGAGATCCATTTTCAATAACCAACGCCGCATTTTCATCAACAATCAATTGGCTGCCTCTTTCTAAAATCAATTTATTATTTCCGGCCGACACTAAAAATTTGCTTCGGTCGTTTAATTCTACCCTACTTCCAGAGCCAACCCTCAAAACCGTAGATTGTATATGTTGACCCAATCCCAAAGTAGAACTGTCAAATGCCTGCCACCAAGACCCTCCGCATTGTCCAACATAAAATTCTCGGACTTCAAAAGATCTGTTTTGCTTTTCTTCAAAAGAACTAATCTTTGGATTATTTCCAACCCCATTGACCTCAAATGAAGCATCTCCCTTCACTGTGACATTGGCAAAAGCACGCTCGTGAGTTTTTCTTACATTGTAATCATAATTCAATACTACTGGCATTGCGGTTGGTGAAATTGACTTCAATTTCCCTATCAACCAATCAATATTGCCTCCTTTGGAGTTATCCAATTTCACATGTGGCTGATTTGATTTGGGTATGTAAACTTGATGGAAAGGCGTTTTCAAATCTTGACTTAAAATTTGTCCAAAAACACTGTCTTTTAAACCAAAACTCAATTCAGAAATATCCTCATAACCTCTTGTAATATCCAAGGCACTTATAGTTGGAACAAAGCACATTTGTTCGGTTAAAAAAGGTACTTTAAATAGTGGAATTTGAGAAACACTCTTCATGAATCCGAGCTTCTTCACATAAGAACCCTGAACATGATCGAATAAATGATTGTCTTTATGAGATTTAAAGGTTGACAAAAAATGAATTCTTCCTGAATAATATTCCTTTTTATTCCGATCGTAAAAGTTCTCAGCATAAATATCGTAGATGTAATTATTCACCATTCCCAAGGCAACCATGAAGTTGAAACTCAATCTCGACATGGTCATACCCGGTTCTAAATAGTTTGTACTGTCGTATTTTTGTCGACTTTCTTTTCCTCCGCTGCTCCCATTGGTAATAGCAAACAACCAAGGCTTTTTGGGATAACCACCATACAGCGAATCCTCCCTAACCCAAAGTTTGCGGTATTCCGCTCCTCTGTAGTTGGAACTCTCATGATTAGCCAATAATTGCAATGTTGCCGGACGTCTCAATACTCGGTGAAATAAATCATTGCATTCTCCTGCTGAATTTCTTAAATAACGCACCCCATGCTGAAGACCGAGTGGTAAATTGGCACCCTGGTAAGGCGCATCGAACGAAGTAAAACTAGTTACACATGAAGGAATGTTGCGAAGCTCCATTAAGCGCAAAGCCCTCTTCGCAACTGTTCCCCCCATGCTGACACCCACTACATGCATTTCATTTCCACACGATAAGCGTTGCAACTCTTGCAATACTCCAATCAACACCTCTGCATTGTAATTCATGTCTTCCGCACCGTCGTAAAAATCAACGTAAACCACATCAAATCCCTCTTTCCTCAATCGATCAATTACCTGCGGTGCATCTTTGATGGACTCCCAGTCCTCCCATAATTGGGCTGGAACATTCCAAGTCTTTCCCTTCAAAAGGTCTACATAACCATTCTCACCATATTTATTATCTTTCAATCCCTTCGGATAATCCCTGTAACCATAGTCAATGCCTTCAACCAATATTAGTGGCTTGGCCATACAAATTCTTGGCTTTCCATATTCGTCTAATCCCTTGTGAATGGTATACATGGCCTTCCTCCAAGGTGCCTTCACCCCATCTAACTCAAAGAAATGAATGCTGATATTTTGATCATCTACTTTAGGAAAATCACTTCGAAATGGATTCACCTTACGAATCATTCTTGAATATAATTTTACCAGTACCGGCGTTTTCCATAAAGGATTTCCAATTCCCTTTAATCGAGCATTACCCGAGTCAACTTCGGCCTTAATTTCAAATTTATAACCGGTCACATCTTTAGGGAGTTCCACTGGTACATTCAATTGGATGGGGAATTCCTTACCATTGACCACCATAGTCCAACCCAACTTTGATGGTTGACCAGCAAAATTGCTGATAATCAAATTACTATCTAAAACAAATTTGGTTTGATCCCATCTGAGTTGTTCCAATGGAATGTGCCCCACAAACATGTATTGATCAACATATTTATCTCCTGTAAAACCAGATAAATTAAATATATAATTGCTGTCTTCATCGTATTCCAATCTACCCGCGTTCGATAAAATGGGATTGATTTTCTGATACATCATATCAACCATGGTGATGGGAACCACATTTTCAGAAAGATACTTTTCTTCCAATTCCCTGCGAAGACTGTCTCTGTAATCATATTCTGTCAGGCCGTATTTCTGAATCAATGCCATTCTCACGGCTTCTGAGCCAACCAAATAGTCGGCCTCTTGAGTTTGATGATCTGATGCAAAATCATCCGCATCAAATCGCAGAGCCAAACTCTCCATTAAATATCCTTGTGGTGGTTGAATCTTTTTGAACTTTTGCATGTAATCATCCAGAAAAGTCTGGGCCTGAAGCGGAATTCCCAACCCAATAATTAATAATGCCATTGCAACGCCCTTGAGACGCTTTGATTTGGGCTTCATGCCCTCCATTTTTAAAGTGTACGAGTTTTTCATAAGATTTGAATAAAGGTTCGATGCAAAGTTGCAACGCATTGATTTTACATCTCTTGCGTTTTTCGCAAATTCAACGTCCCCCGAAAAAAAGAATTTGCATTTATCGCAAAACCAAATTTTTTTTAAGGGATGTCTAAAAAAATGGTGTCTAATAGGTCAAACACTTTTTAATGCTTATGACACATACTTTTACTCAAGAACTTACTGAAAAAACCCGCAAACTGGGTTTTAGAACTGCAACAATCATGGCCGATTTACTGTGCATATCGGAAGATGCGGCTTACCGCCGACTCAGAAACCCCCAATCACTTCGTGCGGATGAAATGATACTGCTTGCAAAAGAATTCAAAATTGACCTCAACAAATTCTCCCATCCAGAAAACAACTGGCTCAGCGGACAATTAAAAACTTTAAATTTTGAAAATTACACCTCGAATGATTTCTATTCTGAATTGGAAGCTCGACTGGATCACTGCATCTTCCAAAGTCATTCACATATTACATATGGAGCAAAAGAAATCCCAATGTTCTATTATATGTGGTTTCCGACGCTCGCACAATTTAAAAACTTCATATGGAATCGTGAATTTTTAAAACAACCGGAATTAAATAAGTCTCAATTTCAATCAAAACCATCAGATTTTAAATGGATGAAACTTGCAGAGAAATATCTCAAAATTGCATCCCACGAAATTTGGGGATACGAAACACTGTATTCAACCCTTTATCAAATTTATCATTACAAAGAATCTGGAATGTTTGTTGACGATCGCACATATCTAACCGTGCTTAAAGAATACGATCAACTCATCAATTTAATTTATCGCCAAGCCGAATTAGGCAGAAAACTCAATCCCTATTTAGACGAATATATGGGAGCGCGTTACAAACTTTACTTTACCCCTATGATCACAACTGATAATTCTATCATTTTTCACACCATCAAAGACAAAATTGCCGTAATCTGTTCTCAAATGAGTGGCGTGGTTTTCAGTGAAGCACCCCACTGGGTATATTCTACTGAAAATTGGCTTGAAACATGCAAAGAAAATGGAACATTAATCAGTAAAACGGGTCAATCAGCAAGGAACAAGTTTCTCATTCAAGACTACGGCTCTAAAAAACAAATGCTCAATTTATATTAAACTGAGCATTCGAAAATTTACTTTTAATCTTTAAATCTTAGTTAGACCAAGGCCCTTTGTTTGAACAACGAAGGGTCTTGTGCGTATAATACTTCCTGCAATTGACGTTGTAATGCACTGACCATCGAAATAAAAACCTCTTTACTAGCGCGAGTTTTAGCAATTGCATAACAACCGTGTAACTGTCCAATCAACAAATAAGCCATAGATCTTGAATCCATACCAGACTTAAATTGTCCATTGTTTTTTCCCATTAGCAGCGCTTTTTGCAACAATTTTACTTGAATCTCTAGAACTTCATCAAGTTTCAATCTGAACTGAGAATCAACCCCGCTCATCTCCAACATAAGATTATACAAAACATCACCTCTTGAAATTAATACTTCACTTGCCGTTGCTTTTTCTTTTTCTAACAAATTATGCAAGGCCCAAGCGATTTCAGATTCATTTTCTAATAAAATAGACCACTTTTGCTCATATTTAGGTTTAATAATCTCTTCAATAAGAGCATAACCTAAGTCTAATTTGGTCGGAAAATAATGATAAAAAGCACCTTTAGATATATTTAAATTCTGAATCTCCTTATCAGTTCTTAGAGCCTCAAATCCTTGTTTTTCAACAGCTTCAAAGCATTTCTTGAGGATGTTTTCACGGGTTGATTTCTTACTCATGCAGCAAATATACCAAGAAGTAGGTATAAATGTTAATATCTCTGTGGAAAACTTTAAAAATGCACATTCCGTATATTTGGAACATGTTTCGACGCCAGATACAAAAAACAAACGAATCTATTGAAAAACTAATCACAACTGAAAGTTTGAACTTTTTAAACCTACTGGTTCTTGTTTTATCCTTTTATGTTTTGGGGATATTGATAGTTGATATGCTCATTGATTTGCCCAATGAAGTTCACCGGTTAATTGTAATCACGGATTATTTCGCATGCGGCATCTTCTTTATTGACTTTCTTGTGCGTTTTTATCGTGCACCGAACAAATTAAAATATATGAAATGGGGATGGATTGACCTCTTGGCTAGTTTCCCAACTCACGGATTGGCCAGATTTGCCAGAATCGCCAGAGTCATTCAGATTATCCGAGTTATTAAGGCTTACAAAAACATTTCACATATCGTTCATAGTATTTTCCATAACCATATGAAAGGCACCTTCATGTTTGCGTCAATACTTGCTATTATGTTAATTCTGTTTTCTTCCATCCTTATTCTAGAAGTTGAAACCTCACCCGAAAGCAACATTAAAACCGCCGAAGACGCACTTTGGTGGTCTTATGTAACTATTACTTCTGTTGGATATGGCGACAAATACCCTGTCACAACTCAAGGTAGAATTATTGCAACCATATTAATGACCGCAGGAATGGGCCTTTTCGGAGTATTCACTGGCTTTCTCGCCCGCTGGTTTGTAGGTGATAAA
>ENA-UPTJ01000335-UPTJ01000335.1-marine-metagenome-genome-assembly--contig:-NODE-335-length-30017-cov-6.687204_pt1 | contig 30017 bp, 17 predicted proteins | sample MGYA00238168_ERZ767080 | MGnify/ENA primary metagenome ERZ767080 (study PRJEB28935, sample SAMN06266237) | marine metagenome | isolation source: Columbia River Estuary | place: USA:Columbia River Estuary... | reverse complement strand
CGGCTTCCCTAAACACGCCACCCAAGCGATGACCAACATCTTGACCATACAACAGTGCTTCTGGATGATTTTTTAGGATTTCATCTACCGCAAACAAAGCAGCATCTACCATAACAACGGGTTCACGCCCTTCGGGAGCACGTACGCCTTTTTCTTCAGTAATGGAAGTTTGAGCTAAAACGTGATCAAACAAAGTTTCAGGTTGAGGGTCTGCGGCATTTTTAGCCTTTTCAAAATCCGATGCCACCATTTCTGATGCCTTATTGGTAATTTCATCTAATTCTGCCTCGGTTACCGCTAAACTCAATAACAGTTGTTTCAACCTAGGCAATGGATCCTGTTTTTGCTGCTTTTCTAAATCATCTCTATACCATTCACTTCGAACCCCTGAGGTATGATGTCCCAATAGTGGCACCTTTACGTGCACCAACATAGGTTCTCGATTGGCTCTGACAATTTCTATAGCCCGCTTCATTTCGTCATGACATTGGACGAAATCAGATCCATTGATTCTAATCCTTCTGAGACCTTTGAAACCCAAACCATATTCAAAGGCGTCCATAGCTCTCATTTCATTGCCTGATGCAGAAATCCCCCAATCGTTATCTTGAATTAGATAAATAATTGGGAGTTTGTGTAAAACCGCCATTTGCAAAGCTTCAGCCACTTCACCTTCAGTTACTGAACCATCACCCAAAGAGCATAAAACAACAGGTTTTTCAGCTGATGTAAGCAATCCTTGAGACTCTTTGTATTTCAATCCGTGGGCTGCGCCAGTTGCTGGTATGGCTTGCATACCTGTCGCACTGCTTTGGTGCGGCATTTTTGGCATGTCAGTCCTATTCAATGAGGGGTGCGCGTAATAAGTTCTTCCTCCGCTGAATGGATCTTCAGCTTTGGCTAAAAGCTGGAGCATCAACTCATAGGGAGTCATCCCCATTGATAAAAGCATGCTCTCATCACGGTAATACGGATACACATAATCAACAGATTTCATGTGTAATCCTGTTGCGATTTGAATTGCTTCGTGACCTTTTGAAGTACTATGCACGTACTTCGTTACAGGTCGGTTTTCATCATATATGGCAGCCATTGCCCGGGCCGTTTGCATCAATTCCCAGGCTTTAAGTAATACTTGTTTATCTATCATTCCAATCGCACTACAATTTTAGGCATTTTAATTTTCAGTTTTGAAACGAATCGAAAAACATTATCTTGCATAATTAACTGTGTTTATGACAAAGCGTAACATATTGATTGCCTATTTATTTATTGGCTTTAGTTCACATTTGTTTTCACAAGGTGAAGGTGATACTACGCAAATTGATCGAATTGATGAGGTGAGAATCAAACAAAACCGACTGAAGGAAAAACTAAAAGAGTCTGCCCTTACTGTTGAAAGTATGACTGCTCAAAGCATCAAAGAAACACCAGCTTCCGACTTTTATGAAGCCTTGGGTCATCTAAAGGGCGTTGATGTTACTTCTGCTTCTTTGGGATTTAGAATCGTAAATACTCGCGGATTTAACTCAACCTCGCCCGTTCGAACTCTACAAGTCATAGACGGCGTAGATAATCAAAGTCCAGGATTGAATTTTTCATTGGGTAATTTCTTAGGCGCATCTGAACTTGATGTTGCCGGCCAAGAAATTGTTGTTGGTGCTAGTTCATCTTATTACGGACCTGGTGCATTTAACGGTGTTATTAGTATGACTACAAAGGACCCCTGGAAGACTCCAGGATTTAGCTATAAATTTAAGGTTGGTGAGCGACAATTAATGGAAAATTCCATGCGATATGCTAAGGTGTTTTACGACAAAAAACACCGTGAACTTTTTGCTTTTAAAACCAACTTTTACTACATGCGTGCTTATGATTGGGTAGCTGACAATTCAGATCCCGTTCAGGATTCGAAAGTTGCTAGAAATAATCCCGGGGGGTATGATGCTATTAATAAATATGGTGATGAAGTATTGAGACCCGGAGAATATGACCAAACTAGTGTGGCCGGCATGTATGATGTTCCCGGGCTAAACAGATATTTCAGAGATGGATATTGGGAAAAAGACCTTGTCGATTACAACACCTATAATCTAAAGACAAGTGCTGCCTTAGCAGCAAAACCATTCAAAGACAAACGCAAAGAATTTATTTATCAAATTAACTTTGGAATGGGTACGACCGTTTATCAAGGCGATAATCGTTACAGTTTAAACGACATACAATTCCTTCAAAACAGAATAGAGTACAAACACAAAGACGGTTTCATAAGAGCCTATGCCACTCATGAAGATGCTGGGAATACATATGATGCGGTTTTTACTGCTCTTTTAATGCAGCAAGCAACTAAGCCTGATGACCTATGGGGCGGAGATTATCAAAATTATTGGCGCACAAAAATCAAGTCGAAAGTCACCAAACTTCCAGGATATCCAAAGTTTTTTCCTGCAGACAGTCTTGAATTGTATAAAAAGATGATGGCAGACTTAGTCAATAATAACATTGACCAATTTACGCAATGGCACAATGAAGCTAAGGCTAAGGCAAATTCTGCTAACGATTTTAGAGGAATTCAACACCCTTTTAACACGACATACAATAGATTTGAACCTGGAACAGAGCGATTTGATTCTTTGAAAAATGCCATCACCAGTAAAAAAAGTTTTGGAGAAGGCGGTTCAGGATTTTACGATAAAAGTGCATTGTACAATTTTCAGGCAGAACACAATTTCAACCTCGGTAACAGGCATAAATTAAAACTCGGCGTGAGTGGAAGATTATACACTCCAAACTCGGCAGGTACCATATTTTCAGACACTAACGGCCGAGTCATTACCAACACCGAAGCCGGTGCATATGCGGGTTATGAGAAGAAATACATGAAAGATAAATTGAAGTTGAATGCCACCTTCCGGGTTGACAAGAATGTGAATTTCCCGTTTGTTTATTCTCCTGCACTTTCATTTGTTTACACACCCGATAAAATCACTTATTACAGATTATCATTAACTAGTGGAGTGAGAAATCCTACATTGGCTGATCAATATTTGTATTACAATGTGGGCCGAGCCATATTGTTGGGTAACATCAAAGGATATCAGAATTTGGTAACCATGGAATCGTTAAACGACTATTTCCTCGTTGCTCAACCAGACCTAAGCATTTTAAGGTATTTTGATGTAGCTCCTGTAGTCCCAGAAAAAGTGAAGAGTATTGAAGTGGGTTATAAAGCCTTCTTATTTAAAAATAAATTGAATGTAGATTTTAGCGCATATTACTCCTATTACGAGGACTTTATTGGATATAAAATTGGTTTCGATCCATTTATCGACCCTACCATCAAAAAAATAATGGGCGGGCAAGTTTACCGAATAGCTACTAATGCCGAAACTCCAGTTACAACACAGGGTACTTCAATTGGATTAAATTATTTCTTTGGTACGTATTACACCTTAGGATTTAATCATTCTTATAATCAATTAAACAAACAAGATAACCAAGATCCTATTATTCCTGCATTCAATACGCCGAAACATAAGTTTAATTTCAGTATTTCTGGTAGTCAAATGAAAGTAAATAAGGTTGAGCATGTTTCATTCAACATTAATTTCAAATGGGTTCAAGGCTTTGTTTTCGAGGGAAGTCCTCAGTTTACTGGAAATATTCCCTCTTATTATTTAATAGACGCCATGATAGCCAAGGAAATTCCTAAATACAACGTTCAATGCAAACTTGGCGCATCCAATTTGACCAACAATATGGTGATGCAAGTATATGGCGGGCCTAGAATTGGAAGGATGGCCTACTTCTCCATTCTATATGATTTACCAACAAAAACCAATACACAATTAAATAACTAATACATAAATAACCATTTAATTTATTAATTTCGTTAAAAATAAAACCAAAATATGAGAAGATTTGTACTAATTGGGTCATTCGCATTAGCATGTATTTCAAGCGTTTCGGCTCAAATTCGTTTCGTTGACAACGTCATCGATCGTTCAAAAGTTACGGTTACAAAAAATGTTACCTATGCACAAAACTACACTGTTTTATACGGTGATCAAGACACAAGCAAAGCCGGTCCACAATTCCTATTGGAATCGCTGAGAATGGATATTTATGAGCCAACTGATGGATCTACCAATCGTCCGTTGATCATTTATTTACATACCGGAAGTTTTTTGCCTCGCTATATTAACAACACTCCTACTGGATACAAAGACGATAGCGCTACAGTTGAGATGTGTTATGAATTTGCACGCAAAGGTTATGTTGTGGCATCAATTGCTTACCGTCAAGGCTGGGATCCTCGCTCATTAGACGAAAATGTTCGTCGTAGCACCATCATCAACGCTGCATATAAAGGAGTTCAAGACTTACACGCTTGTATTCGTTGGTGGAAAGAAAATGTTGCTGCCTATGGCAATACATTCTCTATTGATACCACAAAATATTGCGTAGGTGGACAAGGTACTGGTTCATACATTACTTCTGCTTATGCGGCTCTAGACCGTCAAAGTGAAATAACCATCAATAAATTCCGCGACCCAAATACTGGTGCTGCGATGGTTATGGATGCAATCTGGGGTGATCGTTACGGTTACGGTGGAATCACCATTCCAACTCCTTCAGGTGGACCATTCAACTATGTAAATACTCCAGGATACTCTTCTGACGATGCTAAAATTGCCTTCCAAATTGGGGGAGCATTGGGAGACACTTCTTGGTTAGAAAAAGGAGAAATCCCCATGTTGTGGTCACATTCAGTAAATGATCCCTTCGCACCTTATACTACCGGTATGGTAAACGTACCTGGTACAACTTTACAAGTTGTTGAAGTTTCTGGTGGTTACGATGTTATGGACCGTGCAGACAAATTTGGAAACAACGATGTGTTCAAAGGTAAAGTAATGGATGACTATACCAGAGCTATCGACAAATTAAACAATGGTATCGATGGTTTATACCCTATCGCTGGACTTGTAAATGCTTCTGGTCCTTACGAATGGTGGGATACTGCTGCTATCAAAATGTTGCCAAAACAATTCTACCCTGTTGATGCAATTTTAGCCGGCGCAAAAGCTACAAACCCCTACATGAGTAAGAGCCGTGCATTGTTATTTATCGATACCTTGCAGCGTTATTTTGCCCCTCGTATGGCTGTTGCAATGGGATTGGTTACAAGTGTTGGTATCAACAATATTAATTTTGCTTCAAACGTAACAGTTGCTCCTAACCCAGCAAAAAACCATTTAACTCTTCACAACAATTGGGATAATAACAACTTGTTGAGTGCAGAAATTTTAAACATCAACGGTCAGAAAGTTCGCTCGTTGAATGTTACTGGTAATCACAATGAGTATACCTTAGATTTACCTGCTGGTATTTACATGATTTCAATGCAATTTGAAAACGGAATGGGTTCAACCAAATTAGTAGTTGAATAACTGATTCATTTTCAATTAATATATTGATTTGATAAAAGGCCGCTTGAAATAAGCGGCCTTTTCTTTTGGGTCAAAATCTTGTATTTTTGCAGTTTTACGAAATTCCATGTATTCTACTCTATCACAACTGAATTGGCCTGAAATAGAGCGCGAAATCCTTAAGTTCTGGGAAGATGAAAAAATCTTCCAAAAGAGCATTGATTCTCGCCCTGCAGATAAGTCATTTACCTTTTTTGAAGGTCCACCATCTGCCAACGGAATGCCGGGTATTCACCACGTGATGGCGAGAGCCATGAAAGATATCTTTTGCAGATATAAAACTTTGCAAGGATATAGAGTTGAACGAAAAGGAGGTTGGGACACCCACGGGTTACCCATTGAATTGCAAGTAGAAAAACGTTTAGGCATTCGAAAAGACGATATTGGTACCAAAATTTCGGTTGCAGATTACAACAAAGAATGTCGCAAAGATGTGCTTGAATTCAAGGATAAATGGGATGATCTTACCAAAAGAATTGGATTTTGGGTGGATCTTGATAATCCATACGTCACTTACGAAAATTCATATATAGAGACCCTTTGGAACTTACTAAAAAAGCTCTACGATAAGGGACTGCTATACAAAGGGCACACCATTCAACCTTTTTCACCAGCTGCAGGAACAGGTTTAAGTTCCCACGAACTCAATCAACCCGGCACTTACCAAATGGTGAAGGATACCACCATAGTTGCTCAATTCAAGCGCGCAGGAACTCAAAATGAGTATTTTTTAGCTTGGACTACCACTCCGTGGACGCTTCCTTCTAACACCGCTCTTGCTGTAGGCGCAAAAATTGAATATTCTACCATTGAAACATTCAATCCTTATACTGGAGATCCAGTAAAAGTCACCATTGCATCAGCTTTAGTTAGCAAATATTTCAGCCCCGAAAACGAGAATGGTGATTTCACTGTCTTTAATAAAGGCGATAAGAACATCCCCTGGAAAAAAATAAAAACAGAATTGGGAAAAGAACTTGCTGGTGTTCAGTACGAGCAACTTCTTCCCTACGCGCAGCCAACAGACGGCGATGCATTTAAAGTGATTTTGGGTGATTTCGTAAGCACAGAGGATGGAACTGGAATTGTACACATCGCGCCAAGTTTTGGTTCTGATGACTTCAGAGTGGCAAAACAGAATGGTATTGGTAGTTTAACTTTAGTAAACCGGGAAGGTAAATTTGTTGATGAAGTTGTTGATTTTGCTGGGGAGTTTGTAAAAGAAGCTTATTTAACAGATGCTGAAAAACTTGAACAAGCTCAAAAGCAAGGAAGAGACAAGTACCTAAGTGTAGATGAAAGAATATCCATCAAACTTAAAACAGAAAACAAAGCATTCAAAGTTGAGAAATATGAACACTCATATCCTCATTGTTGGAGAACTGATAAACCAATCCTTTACTACCCACTTGAAAGTTGGTTCATCAAAACTACTGCGGTTAAAGATCGATTGGTTGAATTGAACAAAACCATCAATTGGAAACCCAAAAGTACTGGAGAAGGTAGATTTGGCAACTGGTTAGAAAACTTGGTAGATTGGAATTTGAGCAGATCTAGATACTGGGGAACTCCACTTCCCATTTGGAGAACTGAAGACCAAACAGAAGAAATTTGTATTGGAAGTTTGCAACAATTGGTTCAAGAAATACAAAAAGCCAACACATCCTTAGGACTGAATCAATCAGTAGATACTGCTAATTTCGATTTGCATAGACCTTTTGTAGATGAAATTACTTTGGTAAGTTCATCTGGCAAACCCATGAAGCGTGAATCAGACCTGATAGATGTTTGGTTCGACAGTGGAGCAATGCCCTATGCTCAATGGCATTGGCCATTTGAAAATGATGATGTATTCAAGAAAAACTTCCCAGCTGATTTCATAGCTGAAGGAGTTGACCAAACCAGAGGATGGTTCTTTACCCTACACGCCTTGGGTGTAATGCTGTTTGATGAAGTAGCGTTCAAAAATGTAATTGCCAACGGATTGGTACTTGACAAACATGGCAACAAAATGAGTAAACGCTTGGGTAATGCGATTGATCCATTTACTACAGTTGAGAAATACGGAGCCGATGCTGTAAGATGGTATATGTCAACCAACTCGCAACCATGGGACAATCTAAAGTTTGACTTAGAGGGGGTTGTTGAATCTCAAAGGAAGTTTTTAGGAACCCTTTACAATACCTATTCCTTCTTCGCTATATATGCTAATATTGACCAATACAAATACTCTGATTTACAGGAGATTCCATTTGAGAAAAGAACGGAATTGGATCGTTGGGTTATCAGCAAATTAAATTCTCTCATAAAAGAAGTTGAAGAATCTTTGAATGATTACGACCCCACAAGAGCATCTCGAGCAATTGAAGAATTTGTTGGCGAGCAATTAAGTAATTGGTTTGTTCGATTATCACGACGCCGTTTTTGGAAAGGTGAAATGAATGCTGAAAAACAAGCAGCCTATGATACCTTGTTTGTTTGTCTAGAAACGGTATCTAGATTGATGTCTCCAGTAGCCCCGTTTTTTGCAGAATGGCTTTATAAAGCACTAAATACACCAAGAAATATAGATATTCAGTCAGTTCATTTAAGCAATTGGCCCCAATTTAATAATTCTTATATCGACGCTGGTCTTGAATCACAAATGGAAAGGGCACAAAGAGTCTGTTCATTGGTTTTATCCTTGAGGAAAAAGGAAAAGATCAAAGTGAGACAACCCCTTCAAAGAATTTTAATTCCAGCACTGAGTGAGTCCATGAAAATGGAGTTACAAAATGTCTCTGAAATAATAAAATCTGAGGTAAATGTTAAAGAAATTGAATTTCTTGCAGCTGACAACCAATTATTGGTTAAAAAAGTAAAACCTAATTTTAAATCCTTAGGTAAGCAATTAGGGCCACACATGAAAAAGGCTGCTGAAATTATTTCCTCATTTGGTTCAAATGAAATTACTGAATTAGAAAAAAATGGAGAAATAACCATCAATATTCAGGAAATAGGTTCTGTCAAAATAAATCTTACAGACGTAGAAATCAGTGCACAAGACATGCCCGGTTGGTTGGTAGCTAACGAAGGAGATATTACTGTAGCGCTCGATATAAACATTTCAGATGAATTGCTTAAAGAAGGAATTGCGCGCGAATTGGTAAATCGCATTCAAAATATTCGCAAGGAATCAAATTTTGAGGTTACCGACAAGATAATCATTCAATATAAAGCTGATTCACAGGTTGTTAACAGTATAGAATCATTTTACGATTATATTTGCAGAGAAGTACTTGCAATAAAAATTGAGTTTAACGATAATTGCAATACACACCCAACTGATGTTTATGAAACTGAGGTATTTGTAGATATCAAGAAAGCATAAATCTTCAAAACTATGGAAAAGGAAAAAACACGCTACAACGACGAGGAATTGGAAGAATTCAAGAACCTATTACAAATAAAATTGGATCGTGCTAAAGACGAATTCAAAACCCTCCAAGGTCAATTAAAATCCGGCAATGAAAATGGTACTGATAGTACAAATAATAATTATTTAACACTTGATGACGGTGCTGAAACTGCCGAAAAAGAAAAGTTAAATCAATTAGCAGCACACCAACTTAAATTCATTAAAAGCTTAGAAGCAGCTATGGTAAGGATACACAATAAAACTTACGGAATTTGCAAAACTACAGGCAAACTAATTCCCGCTGAGAGATTACGTGTGGTTCCGCATACTACAGAAACAGTAGAAGCCAAAAACCGCAGATAAGTTTATATGACAATATTCAAGAATATTGAGCCCAAAAGAGCTTGGGTCATTGCGCTATTAGTAATTTTTATTGGCTTGATCATTGATCAAATAATCAAAATTTATGTAAAAACTCATTTTGTGTACGGGGAGTCATATACCCTCATCGCTGATTGGTTCAAAATATATTTTATTGAAAATGAAGGCATGGCCTTCGGCGCCAAACTCTTTGGTGGAGGTAAGGTGGGTAAATTATTTCTTACCTTCTTCCGCATTGCCGTTTCCATATTTGGATTCTTTTATTTGAAGGCAATGATCAGAGAAAGAAGTCCTTTCGGACTGATTCTTTCCATTGCTTTGATAATGACTGGAGCCATTGGAAATATCATTGATTCTGTTTTATACGGTGTCATTTTCGACGATATAAATGGATATGTAGCTGGTTGGTTTGAAGGACATGTCGTTGATATGTTCTATGCACCCCTTTGGGAAGGTGTACTTCCAGATTGGATTCCATTCAGCGGAGGAGACCATTTTGTGTTTTTTGCACCCATTTGGAATTTTGCAGATGCCTGCATCACTATTGGGGTTGCAACCCTTTTGATCGCGCGTAATCAGTTTGAACTTCCATCGGTAAAAATAGTTTTTCCAAAAAAAGCGGCAAAAGATCCTTCATCAGAAGATTCTGAGGGTTAACTTTGCAGCCGATTCATGGAACCTTCTTTTAACGAACAACAACTGCTTCGTCGTCAATCGCTTGACGAATTGCGTGCATTGGGCATTGATCCCTACCCAGCTGAACTATTTCCGGTAAACACCACAGCCGAGGAAATTAAAAATGAATTTCCGTCGAATCCAGATAAATTCAAACACACGGTAATCGCCGGAAGAATGATGGCAAGGCGCATCATGGGAAAGGCCGCATTTGCAGTAGTTCAAGATAGCACTACAAAAATTCAAGTGTACATCAATCGAGATGAAGTTTGTCCAGGAGAAGACAAAGAACTGTATAATACTGTTTTTAAAAAGCTCCTAGATATTGGCGATATTCTTGGTTTCGAGGGATATGTATTTAGCACACAAACAGGAGAAACTACACTACATGTTAAATCCTTTAAGTTACTTTCTAAATGCTTGAATCCGCTTCCCCTTCCAAAGGAAAAAGACGGCGTTGTATTTGATGCTTTCACCGATCCTGAGGCACGATATCGCATGCGATACGTAGACTTAGTGGTGAATCCTCAGCACAAAGAAATATTCCTAAAAAGAACAAGAATCATTCAATCGTTGAGAAATACCTTCAACGATCGCGGGTATTTAGAGGTAGAAACACCCACTTTGCAAGCAGTACACGGTGGAGCTACAGCCCGCCCATTCGAAACGCACCACAATGCTCTCGATATGAAATTGTACTTGAGAATTGCCAACGAACTTTACTTGAAGCGCTTAATTGTGGGCGGATTTGATGGTGTATATGAATTTGCCAAAAACTTCCGTAATGAAGGAATTGACAGAACCCATAATCCAGAATTTACCGGTTTAGAAATCTATGTAGCTTACAAAGACTACTATTGGATGATGGATTTTGTAGAAGAAATGATTGAAAAATGTGCCAATGATGTGAATGGAACCACCACTGCCGTCGTTGGAGAAAATGAAATAAGCTTTGCTCGTCCATACCAAAGGTTGACCATGGCAGAGGCCATATTGAAATACAGCGGATTCAACATTGAAGGGAAAACAGAACAAGAATTAGGCGATTTTGCAAAGAGCATTGGTTGTGAAATCACATCAAAAATGGGTTACGGTAAATTAATTGATGAAATCTTTGGGGCTACTGCAGAAAAGCATTTAATACAACCTACGTTCATCACTGATTACCCCATCGAGATGAGTCCTTTAACCAAAAAACACCGCAGTAAAGCCGGTTTGGTTGAGCGATTTGAACTGTTTGTAAACGGAAAAGAAATTGCTAACGCATATACGGAGTTGAACGATCCAATTGATCAAAAAGAACGCTTTGAAGAACAATTGATTTTAGCGGAAAGAGGCGATGATGAGGCAATGGCAATGGATCATGATTTCATTCGTGCCTTGGAATATGGTATGCCACCAACCAGCGGATTGGGAGTGGGCATAGATCGCTTAACCATGATGTTAACCAATCAAGCTTCCATTCAAGAAGTGTTGTTCTTTCCACAAATGAGACCTGAAAATCACGGGTGATTCCATGATTGAAATTGGGAAAGACGAACTGTTGGTGATGAGTCGTTTGATTCACGTCGAAACTTTACAACAAGTCGTCGAAGAAATTAATTTGAGTAGACCCGTTGTAATCGATATTGTGAAACAACTATTACATTACAGATATGTTAAAGCACTTGATATTTCTAACAACCAGCGATTGACTTTCAACGTAGACCAAATTTTACAAACACGTTTCCAGTTAACTGCCAAAGGCTATGAGGAGTTGGAAGCCCAATCAAATTAAAGTATATTTGTAAAAACCTAGAAATTCACCAAAAACATATGTCAGAAAAAGCCAAAATCATTTTAGAAGGAAAAGAATTTGAATTACCCGTAATCGCAGGTTCAGAAGGCGAAAAGGCCATTGATATTGGAAAACTACGTGACTTGACTGGTTACATAACTCTGGATTCTGGATTCAAGAACACAGGCGCTACTACCAGTGGAATAACCTTCTTGGATGGTGAACTAGGGATTTTAAGACATAGAGGGTACAATATCGAAGATTTAGCAGAGCACTGCAGCTTCTTAGAAGTATCTTATTTGATATTGAATGGAGAACTTCCAACGGCAGAACAGCTTTCTGAATTTGAAGCCAAAATCTCTGAGCATACTTTGGTTAATGAAGGATTAGAAGCAATGTTCAAAGCCTTCCCAACAGGAAGTCACCCAATGGGTCAGTTGAGCAGTATGATTTCTTCATTGAGCTTGTACTATCCAAAATCATTGGATCCCAATCGCCCAGAAGAAGCAGTAAAAAGAACCATCATCCGCTTGATGGCAAAAATGCCGACTATTTGCGCAATGATTTATAAAAAGCGCAACGGACATCCATTAGTGTACCCAAACAATAAATTGGATTATGTTACCAATTTCTTGAATATGACATTTGGTCAAGTTGCTGATCCTGATTACATGGCAGATCCAGTAATTGTTGACGCAATGAATAAACTCCTAATTCTACACGCTGACCATGAGCAAAATTGTTCTGCTAGTACTGTTCGTGTTGTAGGTAGTTCTCAAGCCAACCTGTACAGTAGCATATCTGCAGGTATCAATGCTCTTTGGGGTCCATTGCACGGCGGAGCCAATCAAGAGGTTTTAGAGATGTTAGAAGACATCAAAAACGATGGTGGCGACGTTGAGAAATACATTAATAAAGCGAAAGACAAGAATGATCCTTTCCGTTTGATGGGATTTGGTCATAGAGTCTATAAGAACTTTGATCCTAGAGCTAAAATCATCAAAAAAGCATGCGATGATGTACTAGACAAATTAGGCGTAAATGATCCAATTCTAGAAATCGCTAAAAAATTAGAAGAAGCAGCCTTGAATGATCCATATTTTGTAGAACGTAAATTGTTCCCCAATGTGGATTTCTACTCAGGTATTATTTATCGTGCTTTAGGTTTCCCAACCGATTTCTTTACCGTTCTATTCGCTCTTGGACGTTTACCAGGTTGGATTGCTCAGTGGCAAGAAATGCGCAATGATAAACAACCAATTGCTCGTCCACGTCAAATATATATCGGCGCAGAACCTCGCACTTTTGTTCCAATGAACAAACGAGGCTAATTTCAGCGGATTTTTCCTTATTTTCCTCGTTTCAAAAACTTTATCCGTGTTACAGCGGTTAGTTTTGCACGCCTTGAGCGTAGATATGGGGATTTTTAGATTATTCGTTGTTGTTGCATTTTTTTGTGTGTTTAATTCAGCACAAAGCCAAAACTTCACTTTAAGTGGTTTTGTTAGAGATAGTCTAAACGGTGAGTCTATAAAAGGGGTTCAAATTTCAGAATCAATATCTGGTTCGTCTGTAAATTCCAATAGTTATGGTTTTTATAGCTTGACTTTGAAATCAGGAAATTACACCATCAAAATAGCATCATCAGAATTTGAAACTAAATTTATCAAAGTTAATTTAGTTAAAAATCTTGAACAGAACATTGAGCTCACTCCAAAAGCAGAAGATATTGGAGAAGTTAATATTCGAGCAAAAAAGAACGACAACATCAAAAAAATCGACATCTCAACTCAAACACTCTCAGGCAAGGTCATCAAAAAAATTCCGGCCTTTTTAGGAGAGTCTGATGTGATCAAAAGCATTCAATTACTTCCAGGAGTAACAACAGTTGGTGAAGGGGCATCCGGATTCAATGTTCGCGGTGGGTCTATCGATCAAAACTTGGTATTAATGGATGACGCTCCAGTATTTAATTCCGCCCATCTTTTTGGGTTTTTCAGTATTTTCAATCCCGACGCTGTAAAAGATGTACAACTCATTAAAGGAGGAATTCCAGCAAATTATGGTGGTAGATTGAGTTCTGTTCTTGATGTCACCACAAAAGATGGAAATAACAAATCATATCAAGGAAGCGGCGGCGTAGGTACAATTTTTTCTAGACTGACCCTAGAAGGCCCTTTATTGAAAAACAAAGCCAGCTTCTTAGTTTCGGGTAGAAGAAGTTACATTGACGTTTTGGCTGCTCCCTTTTTGAATGAAGATTTGAAAGGAAGCAGATTCTTTTTCTATGATTTAACCACAAAATTCAACTACCAAAACAAACGCAACCGATTTTTCATATCCTCATATTCAGGCGATGATATTTTTTATGCAGCTGATGCATTTGGTGTGAAATGGGGAAATAACACAGTAACCGCACGTTGGAACCATGTTTTTAATAAGCGACTTTTTTCTAATGTAACTTATTACTACAGCAGATACCGTTACAACCTCGAATTTTCAAATGGAGATGACCTTAGTTTTAACTGGACTTCGTATATCTTCAACAACAGTATAAAATCTGATTTAAAGTATTATCTAAATCCTAAAAATGAATTGGGTGCAGGTTTTCAAAGCACTTATTATATTCTGCGTCCCGGTAATGCCGTTGCAAAAAATAGTTTAGGTTCTAATAACTTCAGTTTACCCGATAAATTTGGATTGGAAAATGCCGTTTATTTAACGGAAGACTTCAACAGCACCGGAAGATTTTCCCTTCGTGTAGGTTTGAGAATTAGTCAATTCTTATATTTAGGAAAAAGCAATGTTTATTCATACCGCGAGCCGTTTGCTCCAGGTCAAAGAAGATTTGTAGATTCAGTTTGGCAGGCCGGTGATAATGAAGTAATTACCAATTATATCAACCCTGAACCCCGTTTAGGATTTAAATATCAATTGAATAAATCGGCTTCCATCAAAGGTGGTTACAACCGCATGGTGCAATACCTTCACCTCATTTCAAATACTGCTGCCAGCGTTCCTTTTGATGTATGGTCATTATCTACAAACAATATTAAACCTGAATTGGCCGATCAATACACCATTGGATATTTCAAAAATTTCACCTTGGGGGGATATGAATTCGAGAGCTCCTTTGAAACCTATTATAAAGACCTGCAGAATCAAGTTGATTATGTCGATGGTGCCAATCTTTTACTCAACGAGTATCTAGAAGGCGAATTGATTAACGGCATAGGCAGGGCCTATGGTTTAGAGGCATACTTAAAGAAAAGTTCAGGTAAATTAACCGGTTGGATAAGCTATACCTTATCAAGAAGCGAAAGACAATCAGACGGAATTAATGATAACGAATGGTATCCAAGCAGGTTTGACAGATTACACAATCTTTACGTTGTCGCACAATACCAATACAATAAAACATGGGACTTTGCTGCAAATTTTGTTTTAAGCTCTGGCACACCCACTACTTTTTACACCGGTCAATACACAGTACAAGGATACACTGTTCCTGATGCTGGAAGCAATGCACGAAACAACATCCGTAATCCTTATTACCATAGGTTGGATCTATCAGCTACATATACAAAAAAGAAATCCGGAAAATGGGAGTCCAACTGGGTTTTCTCAGTATATAATGCTTACAACAGAAGAAACCCATTTTCAATCTATTTCTCTACCAATCACGAAGACACAGGCATGAATAAAGCCATCCAATTCAGCGTAATTGGAAGCATTGTACCAGCTATTTCTTACAATTTTAAATGGAACTAACATGAAATTAATTAAGTCACTTTTTATATTATTTGCTTTTGGATTTATATCTACTTCATGTGAAGACATCATCGATGTTACGGTTGAGCAAAAACAAAAGAAAATTGTAATAGATGCTTTTGTTAACAATTTAAAAACCACTCAACAAATTAAACTCACTGAAAGCATTCCCTACTTTGCTTCACCAGGAACCGAACCTTTTATTTCTGATGCTACAGTTGCAATTGCCGATACTAGTGCCAGCAATTTCAAAATTTTCCCTTTCATCCATAAAGACAGCGGTGTATATGAATGGACACCTAAACCCTCCACAGGAGATACTTTTCAAGTTGGCAGACAATATGCCTTGATTATTATTCATCGCGGTGATACTCTCATCAGTGCTTGTAGATTGAACCCAACAATAAGATCAATAGACAGTTTACGCGCAGTACCTGTAGAAGGAAACGGCCCCCCATTCATAGACTCAGGAAAATACGTAGAACTTTTTGCTAATGATTTACCTGGGATGGGCAACTTCTATTGGGTGAAAACTTTTAGAAATGATACGTTCCTCAACGAAATCAGAAATTTGAACATTGCGCAAGACATGGGAAATAATTCGAACGGTCAAGACGGTGGTTTGTTTATTTATCCCATTAGATTTTCTGGTTTAAACCAGTTTCTAAGGCCTTATAGAGAGGGAGAAAAGGTGCGTGTTGAAGTGCATTCCATTACTTTAGAGGCGTTTTTCTGGTTCAACCTAATCGTGAATGAACGAAACAATGGTGGCTTATTTGCAACTCCTCCAGTAAATATTCAATCAAATATCATTTCATTGAACAAGAATATGGAACGCGGAATTGCAGGGTTCTTTTGTATTAGTGATGTTCGGAGTGCTGAAATTACGGTAAAGGAATTCTAATGTTCCTGTAATCGAAGTTTTAAAGCATCTAACTCATCTCTCAATCTAGCAGCTTCCATGAATTCCATGTTTTTTGCTGCCTTATACATATCTTTTTCTGTTTTTTGAATGGCCTTCTGAAGGGCAGTTTTATCCATAAACTGAACAATCGGATCTGCAGCAACAGCTCCAGAGTCCTCTAAGAAAAACTTATACGCTTTATCATTATCTGAGGCCATAGTATCTGCAACAGACGTTTGTTTGAAAATTTCTTCACGAGTTTTTCTGACTGTTCTTGGAGTGATACCGTGTTCTTGATTGTATTCCATTTGGCGTTCTCTCCTTCGATTGGTTTCACGAATGGTAATTTCCATGCTTTTAGTGATTCTATCGGCATACATAATTACCTTACCTCGATCATTTCTTGCAGCACGACCAATGGTTTGAACTAGACTCGTCACACTTCTTAAAAATCCCTCTTTGTCCGCATCCATAATAGCAACCAATGAAACCTCGGGTAAATCCAACCCTTCGCGAAGCAAATTGACCCCAATCAAAACATCGATTCCGCCAAGACGCAGGTTTCGAAGAATTTCTACCCGTTCCAATGTCTTTACTTCGGAGTGAATGTAACCAACTTTGATATTTAGTTTAGCCAAGTACTTTGATAACTCTTCGGCCATTCTTTTAGTCAACGTGGTTACTAAAATCCGATCGCCCATCTTGATGCGCTCGTCAATTTCTCCAATTAAATCATCAACTTGAGTATCTAAAGGACGAACTTCAATTTCAGGATCAAGCAACCCTGTTGGACGAATCAACTGCTCAACAATGACGCCTTCTGATTCTACGATCTCAAATTCAGCGGGAGTAGCAGTTACGTAAATTGATTGATTGACGATGGTATAAAACTCTTCAAATTGCAGAGGGCGATTATCCATGGCAGCCGGCAATCGAAATCCGTATTCAACCAAATTGATTTTCCTGCTTCTATCGCCGCCATACATGGCGCGAATTTGCGGGATGGTTACGTGACTTTCGTCTACCACCAATAAAAAGTCCTTCGGAAAATAATCCAACAAACAGAAAGGCCTGTCTCCAGGATTTCTGCGATCAAAATACCTGGAGTAATTTTCAATACCGTTACAATAACCCAATTCGCGGATCATCTCAAGGTCAAAATTCACCCGTTCTTCGAGGCGCTTGGCTTCCAAAAATCGCTGTTGCTGTTGGAAGAACTCCATTTGAAGGACCAGATCATCTTGAATTTTGTAAATTACATCTTGCAAACGATCTCTTGGTGAAACATAAATTTGTGCTGGATAGATGGCACAATCGAGTAGTGAATCAATCTTTCTGCCAGTTTCTGGTTCAAAACTATAGATTTCCTCTATTTCATCCCCAAAGAAACTGATGCGATACGCAAAGTCATTGTAGGCCAAATGCACATCTACCGTATCACCTTTAACTCTGAAAGTACCTCTTTTAAATTCAACAGTGGTTCGAGAATACAAACTCTCTACCAAACGATACAACAATTGCTGTCTTGAAATATGCATTCCCTCACTCAAACGAATGATTGTGTTCTCGTAATCAGAAGGGTTTCCAGCACCATAAATACAACTCACCGAAGCTACAACAATGACATCGCGCCTGCCAGAAAGGAGCGTGGAAACGGTTCTTAGACGCATTTTTTCAATTTCGTCGTTGATGCCGAGGTCTTTCTCGATGTAGGTATTTGTGGTGGGAATGAATGCTTCAGGTTGATAGTAATCGTAGTAGCTCACGAAATATTCAACCGCATTGTTAGGGAAGAACTGTTTAAACTCACCATACAATTGGGCCACCAAGGTTTTATTATGTGAAAGCACCAATATGGGCCTATTTACTTGCTGAATTACATTCGCAATCGTAAAGGTTTTTCCCGATCCGGTAACTCCTAATAGGGTCTGCGCCCTTTGTCCATTTTCGATGCCTTGAACCAATTGTTTAATGGCATCAGGCTGATCTCCTTTGGGTTCAAAATTGGAAACGAGTTGGAATTCAGGCATGGTGTTGTACAAAGTTAGGGTATATTTTTTCGTATCTTTGCAGTAATGCAAGAAGTGGCAACAAAATCAGCAGACATTACTCAGGAAGAATTCGTTTCAACCGTACTTTCCGATTATAAAATTGCTTTTCAAAGTCGTCACGCTTCTCTCATTGGTAGAAAAGAAGTGTTGACCGGTAAAGCCAAGTTTGGAATTTTTGGAGATGGAAAAGAAGTGGCTCAAGTAGCCATGGCAAAGGTTTTTGAAAAGGGTGATTGGAGAAGCGGTTATTACCGCGATCAAACCTTCATGTTTGCCCTTGGACTTTCAGACGTTCAAAAGTTTTTTGCTCAGCTCTATGCCCATGCTTCCGTTGAAAAAGAGCCTGCTTCAGGCGGACGAAGTATGAACGGACATTACGCTACCCGTTTACTTGACGGTGAAGGAAATTGGCTTAGTCAAAGTGACCGTTATAATGTATCAGCTGATATTTCTCCAACTGCAGGCCAAATGCCAAGGCTTTTGGGTCTTGCACTTGCATCTAAATTGTACAAAGAGAATCCAGCATTGCACAAAATGACTGAATTTTCAGCCAAAGGAAATGAAATTGCCTTCGGAACTATCGGAAATGCTTCAACCTCTGAAGGTATCTTTTGGGAAGTCATGAATGCCGCTTGCGTCATGCAAGTACCGATGTTGATGAGCGTTTGGGACGATGGTTACGGTATTTCTGTCCCCGCAAAATATCAAACTGCAAAAGAGAACATTTCCGCCATTATGAGTGGTTTCCAAACCAATGATAAAGGCGTAGGAATGGAAATTTTTACCGCTCGAGGATGGAATTACGCTGAACTGTGCAATGTGTATAAGCAAGCTGCAGATGTTTGCAGAACCAAACACACACCCGTTTTAGTTCACGTAACTGAAGTTACCCAGCCACAAGGACACTCAACTTCTGGAAGTCACGAACGTTATAAATCAAAAGAACGCTTAGACTGGGAAATAGAATATGATTGCATTACTCAAATGCGTCAATGGATCATTGAAAACCAATTAAGTTCTATTGAATCGCTAGAGGCCTTAGAAGCTGCTGCATTAAATGAAGTCAAGCAAATGCAAAAGTCGGCTTGGACTGACTTTGTATCAGATATCAAAACAGATATTCAAGAATTTGCTCAAGTCCTGACTCTACTCATCACTTCGCAAATAGCACCGTCTGAATTATCGGTAATTAAGGAGAAGATGTTATCCATTTCCGATCCCATCAGACGAGATTTGGGTACTGCAATCCATGAAGCACTTCGTGTAACCATCCAAAATACTCAAGCACAAAAGCAGGCACTACTCGATTATCACCAAAAGTTCCTGAACGACAACCACGATAGATACAGTTCAAAACTTTATTCTGACAGTTCAGAAAGCGTATTTAAGGTACCTCATAATCCTTTAGAAACCAGTGACGAACAAGTTGATGGATACCAAGTAGTTAGGGCTTGTTTTGAAGCTAACATGGAGAGAGATCCCCGCATTTTTGCTTTCGGTGAAGACGTTGGAAAAATTGGCGATGTGAATCAAGGATTCTCCGGTTTGCAAGAAAAGTTTGGAGAATTACGTGTAACCGATAAAGGAATCAGAGAATGGAGCATCATTGGCGAAGGAATTGGGGCAGCGATGCGCGGTTTGAGACCCATTGCTGAGATTCAATATCTTGACTATTTACTTTACGCTCTAGAACCTTTGAGTGACGATTTGGCTACCCTACAATACAGAACCAAAGGCGGACAAAAAGCACCATTGATTGTTCGAACCAGAGGACATAGACTTGAAGGAATTTGGCATTCGGGCTCACCCATGGGTATGATCATCAATGCCGTGCGAGGAATGCACGTTTGTGTACCACGATCAATGACTCAAGCAGCTGGAATGTATAATACACTGTTGAGAAGCGATGAACCTGCATTGGTTGTGGAGTGTCTGAATGGCTATAGAACCAAGGAAAAAATGCCAAAAAATATCGCAGATTTCACAGTTCCATTGGGAGTAACTGAAACTTTGCGTTTTGGAGAAGATGTCACTTTAGTAACCTACGGCTCAAACGTAAGAATTGCCCTACAGGCTATTGATATGTTGGCAGAATACGGAATCAGAGTTGAACTAATTGATATTCAAACTCTTCTACCTTTTGATATCAATCACAGCATTGCTGAAAGCATTAAAAGCACCAATCGATTGGTTGTTTTTGATGAGGATGTTCCTGGTGGTGCATCAGCTTATATTTTGCAACAAATTTTGGAAGTGCAAAATGGTTATAAATACCTAGACAGCAAACCTTTAACCATTACATCCAAAGAACATAGACCTGCTTATTCCAGCGACGGCGACTATTTCTCTAAGCCATCAGTTGACGATGTTTTTGCGGAAATCTATCAATTGATGCATGAAACAAATCCCCAGAAATGGCCTAGCTTATTTTAAAAAAACAACAACAAATGTCTGAACCTAAAACTATAATTAATCTTTTGAGATTAAGTGGACTTGAGCCTTTCACATTAACCAAAGAAATAAACTTTGTCAATATTGGAGAAAGAACCAATGTCACAGGTTCCAAAGCTTTTGCAAAATTAATCCTGCAAGGTGATTACAATAGTGCATTGGATGTAGCAAGACAACAAGTTGAAAATGGAGCACAAATCATCGATGTTAACATGGATGAGGGTATGCTAGATGGCGTACAAGCCATGACCACATTCTTGAATCTAATTGCTTCTGAACCAGACATTTCGAGGGTTCCTGTGATGATTGACTCCAGTAAATGGGAAGTCATTGAAGCAGGTTTAAAATGCCTACAAGGAAAAGGAATCGTAAATTCAATTTCTCTTAAGGACGGTGAAGCTGAATTCATCAACCGCGCTAAAAAAGTGAAACGCTACGGTGCTGCAGTTGTAGTGATGGCCTTTGACGAAACAGGGCAGGCAGATTCATTCCAACGCAAAATAGACGTTTGTAAAAGAAGCTACGATATTTTGGTGGATCAGGTAAAATTCAATCCTCAGGATATCATCTTTGACCCAAATATTCTCACAGTAGCAACGGGTATTGACGAGCACAACAATTATGCCGTTGACTTCATTGAAGCCACTCGTTGGATCAAGCAAAACCTTCCAGGCGCAAAAGTTTCAGGTGGAGTTTCCAATATTTCTTTTTCTTTCCGCGGAAATAACCCGGTCAGAGAAGCCATGCATAGTGCATTCCTATATCATGCTATAAAAGCTGGTTTAGATATGGGAATTGTGAATGCAGGAATGATTGAAATCTACGAAGACATCCCAAAAGATCTTCTCGAAAGAGTGGAAGATGTTTTGTTGAATAGAAGACTTGATTCTACTGAAAGACTAGTAACTTTTGCAGAAACCGTAAAAGGGAAAAAAGTTGAAAAGATTGATGTACAGGAATGGAGAAACCTACCCATTAAAGAAAGACTTCAACACAGTTTAGTTAAAGGTATTACCGAATTCATTGATCAAGATACACAAGAAGTTCTTGATCTTCTCAATGATCCTTTGTCAGTTATCGAAGGGCCATTGATGGATGGAATGAATTACGTAGGAGACCTCTTCGGTGCAGGCAAGATGTTTCTTCCACAGGTGGTTAAAAGTGCCCGTGTAATGAAAAAATCGGTGGCATATTTACAGCCATTCTTGGAAGCACAAAAATTAAATAATCCAAACGCAAGGGCACAAGGTAAAATACTGTTAGCCACTGTAAAAGGTGACGTTCACGACATTGGAAAGAACATTGTCGGCGTAGTTTTGGCTTGCAACAACTATGAAATTGAAGATATGGGTGTGATGGTTCCCGCCGATAAAATTCTTCAACGCGCTCAAGAATGGGGTGCTGATATCATTGGTTTGAGTGGGTTGATTACCCCATCTTTAGATGAAATGGTTCATGTTGCCTCTGAGATGCAGCGATTGGGCATGAAACAACCGCTTCTCATTGGTGGTGCCACAACTTCTAGAGTTCATACTGCAGTTAAGATTGCCCCACAATATCATTATCCTGTCATTCACGTAAATGATGCAAGTCGTTCGGTACCTGTTGCCGGCCAATTGCTAAATCCTGATACCTATGATCAGTATTCAAGTACCATCAGAAATGAATATCAACAACTCGCTGAAAATCACGCTCAACGACAAAGCATCAAGAATTTAATTACTTATTCTGAAGCTTTATCTAATGAAGACGTTCACAACGGAGAGGTTCATGTACCTAAAAAGCTAGGATTTTTCTCATTTGATCAAGTGACCGTTGGTAATTTAAGACCATTTATTGATTGGACACCCTATTTCCAAACTTGGGAATTAGCTGGTAGATATCCAGATATTCTCAGTGATGAGATTGTTGGTTCTGAGGCTCAAAAGGTATTTGATGATGCAAATAAGATGCTTGATTCTTGGGAGCAAAATGCCCCAATGAGATGCAAAGCCACTGGATTTATTTTGCCAGCAGTCAGATGTTTAGATGATGTAGCTGTTTACTCACCTGATGTAGCTAATACTATAGATTTCACGGGAAAAACACCTTTAGCCGTATTCCATTTCCTCAGACAGCAACGTAAAATGTCAGATGGAATTCCAAATTTGAGCCTAGCAGACTTTTTGAAACCTAAATCTACCGACTTTCTTGGTGGATTTGCAGTAACCGCTGGACTAGGACTTGAACATCTCATTTCCCAATACGATGCTGACCACGATGATTATAACAGCATCATGGCAAAAGCATTAGCCGATCGGTTGGCTGAAGCGCTAGCAGAATGGTTACATAAAGAAGTAAGAACCAACCTTTGGGGCTATTCAAAGAATGAATCACTGACCAGTGAGGAGCTTATTCGCGAAAATTATCAAGGCATAAGACCGGCTCCAGGCTATCCTGCGTGTCCTGACCATACTGAAAAAGAAATTCTGTTTAAACTCCTTGCTCAATATGTGGATCCAGAAATTACATTGACTGAAAGTATGGCGATGTTACCAGTTTCTAGTGTGAGTGGTTGGTATTTTGCCAATGAGAAGTCCAGGTATTTCGGTTTAGGGAAAATAGCAGAAGACCAATTGGTAGATTACGCAAAACGAAAAGGAATGCCGCTCGATGAAATGCGGCGTTGGTTATCACCGATACTCTAATTTTTATTTAACGAATGGGTTTGAGTACTTGGGATTCACCAAGAAACTTGAATCCGTCATAGTTTTCAAGTAAGCCACTAAATCGGCTTTTTGGGTTTCAGATAAATTCATTTGAATTCCACCATGAGCAGCTAATTGTGGATGTATAGACGGGTTTTCATACCTGATTCCAGTACTGTAATGCTCAATTACTTCCTCCAAAGTTTGAAATCTCCCATCGTGCATATATGGCGCAGTCAGAGCAATATTCAAGAGCGATGGAGTCTTAAAAGTTCCAAAATCTTGGTCTCTATTGGTAACCGCTCCAAATCCTTTGTCTGTAACAACAGGATCTAACCCATTATTTGCAATGCCTCCCATTACTGGATTTTGCTGCTGAGCTAACTCCCCACCATGACAGTGAAAACAATCGGCTCCTTTTGTTTTGCCATTGGCGTCAAAATCAACCAAACCATTAAATGCAAATGCACCTCTTAATTCAGATTGACTCATCACTTGAGGATTATCACCGGGGAAAAACGCATTGAATTTTGAACCATTACTCACTATGCTCAACAAGAATTGCTCCAACGCCAAAGACATATCAATCAGGTTCGGTTCTGAATTAAAGGCTTTATTAAAATAGTCTTTATATCTCTCCACCTTCTTCAAGCGCTCGTTAAGCAATGGTAAAGTCATTGCCATTTCATTGTGAGCTTGAATAGGTTCAAAAACAAGATCCCTAAGAGTATTAACACGAGCATCCCAAAAGAACTTTCGACTGTATGCCATATTGAACAATGAAGGAGCATTTCGATGACTCAGTAACCCATAAATACCTCGCGAAAACTGTTTGGGTTCAGCAAAAGCATAAGCCTGTTGGTGACAAGAACCACAACTAATGCTACTATCAAAAGATAGGATAGGATCGTAAAAAAGCATCCTACCCAAATAAATACCTTCTTCTGTGAATGGATTATCCTTGGGGAGCATTGGCATTCCAAACTCCGCCGGGAAAATTTCCTTTGGATCTACGATTGTGGGTTTGAAGGTTTTATTATTTTGGGCAGATGGATCCTCTTCTCGTTTGCAAGAGGAAATCAACAGCAACAACGCTGCTAAACTCAACCAACCAAAATTCTTAAATACCTTCATGCAATATGTAACTAAAAACTTTGTTATTGAACTCCTATAAATTCAAAAACACCATTATTTCCATTGACGTCATACATATTTCCCAAAAGTGCCTGCATCAGTTGGATTTCTTTGGTTCCTTCAGAATGACTTACACTACCTTCCTTGAGTGCAATGGTAGTATTTCCATCAAAATACTTCTCTGCATAAACATGAATGATGGCTTTTTTATTGGATGTTTCTTCCAATGCAAACGGCAACACTAAATCAAATTCACGAACCATAGGCATTGTAGCGGTATGAAAGCTAAAACTTGTTGGCAAGCCGGTTGATCCAACTTCTCTATACATACCATCAAAGGCATGAAAAATATACCCTCCAGACCAGCCCCAATGAAGGCCAGTTAAGTTAGGATTTAAAGGGTGGTCGGCTGGCCAAATATTTGGATTTCCATGATTAACCGCTGAGTCTAAACCTATTTTAAAATGTATGCCTTTATATTTTCCAGGGGGAAGTTTTTCGTAATCAAACACTGTGCGATTGTTGCGAAAGGCAAGCCATTGATAACCATCACCCAAAAGAACTTTTTCATCGTTTTCGGTGATTAGTGAAAATTCTGAAAATATCATCGACCAATTACTGATCGTAATTTCTTCGTTTACACTTTTTGTACGATACTCACTTACGCCAAGGGGAGGCAAAGATGCATTATTCAATAACCCTTTAAATTCAACAGTAAATTTACCCGTGGTTTTTTTACCTCCATTATCAATGGGTTTATCCTCGCAAGAGGCAAATACCAAAAATATGGGTAACAACCATTTTATTCTATTCGCAGCCATTTATCCAAATATATTAAATTATCAGTGTAAATCCTAGTAAAATAAGGCCCTACAGGCCACTGTGTAACATTAATCACCCAAGTTTGAACGGAGTCTTTAGATTCAACATAAATTAACTGACCCAATGCATTATACACTTCAACCTTCTTCAATACAGGATTTCGAGCAAAAATTTGCAACACCTCTGAACCTGGGTTAGGTGCTAGAATTATTTCCTGCTTTTGCTGATCATCTAGATTCAAACCACCCACACTTGCTCTCGCCAAAACAGAAACTTTTGGATCGAAAACAACGGTATCGACGGCAAAATCCATATCGATTTTATAATTTTTCACTAAACTATCAGGGTGAAAAACCATGTACTTACTGGTTCTTTTTCCGCTAAAATTAGGCTTAGACATAAACTCAACCGCCACGGGAATATTCCAAAAACCCATCATAGAGTTTGACGGTGTCTGCTCTACCAAAAGATCCAAATTACGGCCTCTTTGCTTCCAATTGATTTTAAGTTCGGGGTGTCCTTGCCCCTCATACCATTGCTTGAAAAAAGTATCCAAATTTTGACCTGAGACAGATTCCATAATACCTTGAAAGGCAGAAGTAGTTGAAAATCCATATGCTTGTGAGCCACTTAAATGCTTTCTGCATCCCTCGAAAAACAAAGAATCACCCAATTTATGTCTTAACATATGCAACAACCATGCCCCCTTTCTGTAGGTAAGTCGGCCGTTAAACAAGATATTTACCTGGGTAGTATCGGAAGGTTTTACACTTCCGTTAGGATCTGCAGTGATGTTAGCTCTCATAGCTGACATTCTTTTCATAAAGGTTTCATTGCCTTCAATATACTGATAACAAACCTCCGTTAAATACGTAGCAAATCCCTCATTCAACCACAAATCATTCCAACTGCCGCAAGTAACTAAATCTCCAAACCATTGATGTGCCAATTCATGTGCAATCAAATCTCTTGAGAAATTCACCATAAAACTCATGGTTTGGTGCTCCATTCCGCCACCCCATGTAAACTGAGAATGGCCGTATTTTTCAAGTGGATAAGGATACGGAATAAAGAGACTATCAAAAAGTCTTAAGAAAGGCAAGGTTATTTTAGTTTCACTTTTTGCTGAATTTAAAAACTGCGGAAAAACATAATTCAAGACTGGAAGGGAATCATTGCGATTCCAAAATTTAACATGGTCAGTAAATTCTTCGTAGTTCGTAACAGCAATTGCTACCAAATAAGTTGCTACTGGATATCTGTGTTTCCAATGAATCTTATGCCAACCTGGCATCGATGGAGTTGTGCCTTGTAAAAGCCCATTACTACCAACTTTGAAATCAGAATCTGTTTCTACAATGATATCAATACTGTCAATCTTATCGTTCAATGTTTGTTTACATGGCCACCAAAAAGGAGCGCCATAAGGTTGAGATAAGGTATGAATGATGGGGCCAGTTTGATGATTATCATAAACAAAAGAACCAAAACCACCAGAGACAGAAGCCGGATTGCCATTGTAATGCACAACAAATGAGTCAATTTCGTTTTCAGCCCACTTTATTGAGGATTTGGAACCCGTTTTCCATACAAAAACACGGTTGGCTTGTCGTTCGTAATATAAAAACTCCCCACTTCGGGTAATACTATCAATCTTTAGACCACCAACTAAATCGAAAGCTAATGAATCTACCGAGTTATCAATTTTAAAATTAAATAGAATATGTCCCTCAATATTGGAATTCAATTTAGGATTTAACTTCCACTCACAACGATGATAGATGATATCATAACCGTGAAAAACCTTTTCTCCCGAACGTTTAATTATTTGATTTCGCCCTTCGAATCTAGCTTTTTCATTGCAAACAATTTCATCGTGTATATCATAGGATACTTGCGCCGAAACGGCATTCAATTGCAACAAGATGACAAGAAACAGCGTTGGCCATTTATGAATCATTAAACTCCATTTTTCTCCCATCTTCTACAAATTTCGCAAATAATATTCAGTACTGTTGCGAATCATAATTTTAACCGACTTTTGCAGCGTGAAATACTCATGGTTACCTGCACTTTTAATTGTGCTTTTAGGTGGAATTTGGGGGAGCTCATTCATCTTAATGAAAAGAGGACTTATGGTCTTTAGCCCCATACAGGTAGCGGGAACTCGATTAATTCTAGCAGGAGCCGTATTGCTTCCATGGGTGTTAAAATATTCCTTTTTCAAACCGTATGATCCTGCAAATGCAAGCAAAAAAATATTGGAAAAATCTGACTATTTATGGCTTTTTGCTTCAGGCGTTATAGGAAATGCAATTCCAGCGTTTTTGTTCTCTTATGCAGGAAGGTTAATTCCATCTGGATTATCTGGCATTCTCAATGCTTTTACCCCCTTATTTACTTTGTTTTTCTCAGCATTTCTATTTCGTGAAAAATTCACTAGAGAAGGCGGAATTGGTGTCGTTCTTGGTATTATTGGTGCCGTCTTTTTATTTGGTCCTTCACTCTTATCTTACGGACAACCAATTAACTTATTCGGAGCCTGTTTACCTCTGACAGCAGCCCTTTTGTATGGTTTAAATATCAATATTATAAAACACAAATTATCCCATCTTCCTGGAATGGTAAAAACTGCCTATCCTTTTGTGTCGGTTGGTTTTATTTATATAATTATACTTTCTCAAACCAATTATTTTGATGCTTGGGACCGACATCCTGGTGGGTTATTTCAAGAAGGTTTTGGGTTCTTTTCAGACGGACAGATATCAGCTAATTCCGCCTTCTTCTATCTTTTTTTACTGGGATTTTTAGGAAGTGCTGTTAGCATGATAATTTTTAATTGGATTATAAAATATGTTTCTTCATTGGTAGCGTCAACAAATACATTTATCATTCCCGTAACTGCAGTTTTTTGGGGATTTGCAGACCATGAGACTCTTAGCTGGAACATTTATATTGGGATGTTCATCCTACTCGCGGCTGTATTTTTAATCATTCGTCCGAAAAAATCCTAAAAAGAAGCTCACACAAATTTGTAACTTGCAGTCATGGAAAAATGGGCTGCACTTGGTTTGACTGATATCCTTGCATCAGGAAGCACAGGTATCAAACACTTATATTCGTCAAACACTCTTAATCATACAGATGTAAGTCCGGTAGATAATCAAGTGATTGCCAATTGGAATGAGATTTCTAAAGCCGATTATGAACACATCTCAAATACAGCTTCGCAAGCCAGCCTAATATGGCGAACATGGCCCGCTCCAAAACGTGGAGAAGTTGTAAGGCAAATTGGTGATGAACTCAGAAAACTAAAACAACCATTAGGTGAGTTGGTCAGTTATGAGATGGGGAAAAGCCTACAAGAAGGTTTAGGTGAGGTGCAAGAAATGATTGACATCTGTGATTTTGCCGTTGGTTTAAGCCGCCAGCTCCATGGATTAACCATGCACAGCGAAAGACCCGAACACCGAATGTATGAACAATGGCATCCGCTGGGTGTTGTCGGAATTATATCGGCATTCAATTTCCCGGTTGCTGTTTGGAGCTGGAATGCCATGATAGCCGCTGTTTGCGGAAATGCTTGTATTTGGAAACCCAGCGAAAAAACCCCTGCAACCGCTCAGGCGGTCCAAAATATATTGAAAAATGTATTGATTAAAAATGAACTTCCCGAAGGACTTTTCTGCCTCATTCAAGGAGCAAAATCCGTTGGTGAGTGGCTCTGCGATGATTCACAAATTGCACTCATAAGTGCAACTGGCAGTATTAGAATGGGTAAAGAAGTTGCTCAAACAGTTGCTAAACGATTAGGGAAATCTTTGCTAGAACTCGGCGGAAATAATGCCATCATAATCACACCAAACGCTAATTTAGATATGGCTTTAAGGGCAGTTGTTTTTGGTGCAGTAGGCACCGCAGGACAACGCTGTACAAGTACCAGAAGATTAATTATTCACGAAAGCCAATATGATGCTATGAAAGAAAAATTAATCAAGGCTTACCAACAAATCAAGATTGGAGACCCATTAAATTCAGAAAATCATGTGGGCCCATTGATTGATACCTTGGCTGTAAAGGCATATCAAAATGCCCTTGTAGAACTCGAAAAAGAAGGCGGTAAAATCATCTACGGAAATGAAATTCTTCAAGGAATTGGTTACGAAAGTGGTTGCTATGTTAAGCCCAGTATTTGCGAAGCTGAGCCTCACTACAACATTGTTCAAGAAGAAACCTTTGCACCTATCCTTTACTTATTAAAGTATTCTGGCGATTTAAACCAGGCTATTGAAATCCAAAATGGAGTAAAACAAGGACTTTCAAGCGCGATTTTCACTGAAAATATCAGAGAATCAGAATTGTTTTTATCTGCCTTAGGATCTGACTGCGGAATTGCCAATGTTAATATTGGAACTTCAGGGGCTGAAATTGGAGGTGCTTTTGGCGGAGAAAAAGAAACTGGTGGCGGACGTGAG
>ENA-UPTJ01000330-UPTJ01000330.1-marine-metagenome-genome-assembly--contig:-NODE-330-length-30122-cov-6.501181_pt1 | contig 30122 bp, 29 predicted proteins | sample MGYA00238168_ERZ767080 | MGnify/ENA primary metagenome ERZ767080 (study PRJEB28935, sample SAMN06266237) | marine metagenome | isolation source: Columbia River Estuary | place: USA:Columbia River Estuary... | reverse complement strand
TGGCGCAGCCACTCGGGTTTGGCGTCACGTTGTCAGTGGGCCAAGTGCTCGACCCCGTGAATGACTTGGTCGAGCAATTCTCAGACCTCATGCTGACCGCCACACTGGTCTTCGGCGTCGAGAAATTTTTACTCACACTCTTCGGCAACTGGGCTGTCTCAGCTCTGGTCACGGCTGTATTGGGTGCGTGGCTCGTACTGTATTGGCGGCAAACGTGTCCGACCTGGTTATCCAAGCTGGTTTTGATGGTGGTTTTCCTGCGGTTTGCAATGCCGCTGGTGACCATTGGCAGTGGTGCCATTTTTGACATCTATTCGGCTAACGACTACGCCCAAAACCAAGCCGTTCTGGTGGGTACATCCGCCGACTTAACGCCCAGCCTGAAAGCGCCTATCGAAACGCTTAAAAGCGAGCTAGCCGGGCTTCGAGATATGGTCGACCAGGCCGTTGAGAGCGTCGTCTCTCTGCTGGTTATCTTCATCCTGCAGACGCTGGTTTTACCCCTGCTGTTGCTGTGGGCCTATTACCGAACGCTGGCATCCATTGGGCACTGGCGATGGTTAGACCGGTCGACGTCTCGCTAATTGCGCCTCGCGTTTAGTTCACAAAAATCATCCACAACTCTCTGGAAGAGTACAGGTGCCTCAAGGTGTGCCGCGTGCGAACACCGCGGTAATACGGCCATCGAGACGCCCTTGATTCCGCGCCACAACTTGATCTGCTCGGGCCACGCATATGACCGATCAAGTTCTCCCCAGATAACTTGTGTCGGACACTGAATCGACGCTAGATCGTCTTCGCGCCGCCAATCACCCATCGCTTTCAGACAGCGATCAGCGGAGGCCACCGATACCCCTTGCGCTAATTTACTCACCCAAGCCCAAGGTGGCGAGGCCTCTAGGTCTACGAACCATTTCGCAGCAATGCGCATCGCTGTTGGGGTTACGCCATCTTCCTGCAATCGCTCTCGCGAACGCTCGATGGTTTCAAACCGACCTGGCATTGCACCAACCGGGCCGGTGCCATACAACACCAGCGCCCTCACGCGGTCCGGTGCCCGGATCGCAACCTCTTGCGAGATCTGTCCGCCCATGGAGTGCCCCATCAGGCCAAAAGTCTGGATTCCGCGTCGCGTGCATTCCTGCAACACATAGTCAGCAAATCCACCAATACTGTCTGGTGAGACTTCACCGGAACGGCTGCCAAACCCGGGCAGATCGAGTGTGACGATCGAGTGCTTTTGTGACAAGTTGGTGTGAAGGTCACCCCAGATCTCGCTGCTACCCAAATAACCATGCACCCACACCCAGGTCAGTGCGCCAGCGCCATGGGTTGGCGTGTTCGCGTTTTCCATTCAATTACTCCATCGCGCCTGGCAACCACAGTGCAATATCAGGCATAAAAATAAGCGCCACGATCAGCAGCGACAGCGCGGCAAGGAACGGCAGGCAACCGTAAATCACATCGGATATCGTGACTGAATTACCGCCAATGCCTTTGATCACAAAAAGATTCAATCCGACCGGCGGGGTCAAAACCGCGATTTCCATCGTGATGGTGAACACCACACCAAACCAAACCAAGTCAAAACCAGCAGCGTGAATGAGCGGATAAATGGTTGGCAGCGTGATGAAGGTCATGGACACGGGCTCAAGAAACATGCCCAAAATAATGTAGAAAGCCACCACGATCATCAATACCGCATAGGGCGATAAAGACCACGATAAAAACAACTCGGTGAATTGTTGTGGAACGCGGTAGTAGGTCAAGACGAAGCCGAACAGAACGCCAGCGGAAAGCAACAAACCAAGATAGCCCATGGTTTTCATGGTTGCCATGAGTGCCTCAATGAAATGGCGCCACCGGAGCTCACCGACCCAAACTGCCAAGATGAGCGTTAGCAATGCAGCCACGCCGCCGGCTTCGGTGGGCGTCGCGATACCCGTATAGATCGACACCGTGATCACAGCGCCGATCAAGGCGATGGGGCCGATCGTACGAATGATGGCAGACGCCATCCAGCGGTCTGAAGGGTCCGCATTGGGGACGTGATGCGGGTACAAACGACCCCAAATCATGACCACGATGACAAACAGAGACACCAAGATGATGCCCGGAACGACACCCGCAATAAACAGCTCGCCAATCGACTGATCAGTCACGATGCCGTAGAACAGCAAAATCAAACTGGGTGGAATCAACACACTCAAAGTGCCACCGGCTGCCAACACGCCGCTGGCCAGTCGCGGGTGATAGCCCAGCTTAATCATTTCTGGCAACGCAATGCCGCCGATCGTGAGTGAGCCAACCATTGATGAGCCGCACACGGCACCAAAGCCTGCACACGCGCCGATACTGCCGTAGGCCGCGGAGCCGCGTACCTGGAACCCCTGATGCAATAAACGATACAAGTTCGGGCCTATTGTCGAACGTCCAATCAACTCCCCCATGAACACAAACATCGGGACTGCGAGCAGGATGTAGTCAATCCAGACCCCCCATAATTTCAGCTCAGTGCTGACCAACGAGGTCGACCAACCCTGTACCTGAAACAGAAACGGCATCGACGCCGCCGCGAGTGCAAACGGAATGGGTACACCCACTCCAATGAAGAAAACCAGTAGCGTCAATAAGCCGAGACCAACCCAATACCATTCCATGACCATCACTCCTCAGAGCCATCGGTCGCGGGGGACCACAGCAAGTAAAACCGAACCAATGCGTAAAGCGTGAAAAACGAAATGGCAAGCGCGCTGGGAATCCAGAAATAAAAACGTGGCCACAGCAAGATCTCTGACGCAGCTTCTGAATGGAACGCCTTGACGGTGGCATTGACGCTGGCGAAGCTGAAATAAAGCCCCACGATGATGACGACCAGATCGGTACCACCGCGGATCCACTGATAAACGGGACGTCCCTTTGTGGCATCGAGTAGAAAGCTCACCCGGGGGTAAGCATCCTCTTTCATCGCGTACGCCAAGCCCAAAAAGGCGACTGGGAAAAGGAGCAAGGCAGTGGCTTCGGTCACATAGGCATCAGGGCTATTGAAAGCGTATCGCATCATCACGCCGTAGGAGGTCCACACGACCTGGACAAAGACCACGGCCGCACCGGCGTAGGCCAGCCACCGGGCAAGACGTCCGAGAAACTGCTCCAGATCTTTCATAGCCAATGTCTCCTGTTCACATTAAAACGCCCCGCCACCCCAACACGGGAGGCGGGGCGATCACAGCTCTAATTATTGATTCTTAGCAAAGAGACTGCGAACTTGGTTAGCCATCGGGACACCACAGGCCTTGTCCACCTCGACGTCCCATTTCTTCTGAACGCCGTTGATCAATGACATGCGTTGATCTTTGGAGATGCTCACTGCAGCACCGCCGCCTTTCATCACGGCATTGCCCACACGCTCGTCAACCCAAGTCTCGTAGCGTGGCTTCAACCAAACTTCTGACTCCTTGGCTGCTGCTTGCAGCGCGGCCTGATCCGCCTTTGAGAGGCCGTCAAATTTCGCCTTGCTGATCATGTAGTTGATGTTGCCGTAGAACAGCGATGCATTCACCATGTAGGGCATCACGGACCAGAGCTTCCATGAGCTGTAGGTTGCAACGCCCATGTTGATACCGTCAACGACGCCACGCTCTGCTGACTGGAACACCTCTTTGGGCGCAACGAAAACAGGCTTGCCGCCCCAAGTTTCGATCATCATCGAGACCAAGGGACCAATCGAGCGAACCAACTTACCGTTGAGTTTGCTCATGTCGGTGACGGGCTCCTCGAACCACCACTCTTGGTCGTATGAGTAGTTAGAGTTAATCAGTGGGACCAAGCCGACCTTGGCAGCCTCGCCGCGCATCAAATCGGCGTAGGCCGCGTCCATCTCGACCTGACCCTCCAAGTTAACCGCTGTGGGGTACAGCGAAGTGACGCGATAGCAAGGCAAGCGCTTGTCAGCAGGAACCCAGCTGATGTCGGATACGCCACCCAGCATGGCGTCAACGCCCTCACTCCAGCCGTGCAGGGTCGAAGAGGGGAATATCTCGACTTTGACGCGACCGTTGGTTTTGGCTGCAGCCAATTCGGCGAACTTCTTAAAACCTTCGTAGCGGATATCGACTTCATTCACGTAGGTGGAGAGACGCAACGTTGTCGTCGCGGCGATGGCCGATGAGTGTGCTGCCACGGCTGCAATCGCGATTGCGGTCAGAGACAAGCACTTTTTGGTAATACCGGAGACTTTCATGACAATGCCCTTTCAGTTGGAAAATAATAGACCGCGAGGCCCTGAGTGACCGCCGAAGCGATTTCGTGAGACGGGTGACTAAGCGGCTTGAGCCGACTCAATCACATCACGTCCGTAATTAAATGCCGCCGTGTAACCGAACAGCGCAACCGCGCCGCCGGTGTGCAGGAAGATGACACGATCTGAAGCAGAAAACGCCCCTTTCCGAATCAAGTCAATCAACCCGGCAGCGCCCTTCCCTGCATAGACTGGATCAATCAAGATCCCCTCATAACGAGCAAACATTTCGATTGCCTCAAGAGAGGCCTCAGTGGGCTTTCCGTAACCGGCGCCGACGTAATCGCAATTGGCACGGATATCACCTGCTTGGACGAGCGCTGGTTTATCCAATCGTGCCGCGGTTGCCTGAGCCAGCTTCAACACATTGGCCTCCTGTTGTGCTTGCGGCAAGCGCACGCCGATACCCAACAGGTTGATATCCAAGTTGAACAATTTCAAGCCGACGGCAAGGCCCGCTTGCGTGCCAGCGCTTCCGGTTGCCATGACCAAGTGATCGAACGGTAGACCAATGTCAGTGGTCTGTTGCGCCAACTCTTGTGCACACAACACGTAGCCCAATGCGCCCGTGGGATTTGAGCCGCCACCCGGAATTACGTAGGGTTTGCGACCCTGCTTGCGCAACGCCTCACCGGCGGCCAGCGCTTCTGCGTTCATGTCTAAACCAGCTGGGTACGCGTGCACCGTAGCGCCGTGAAGTCGATCGAGCAACACGTTGCCGTTGTAGTAGTACTCGGTATCGGTCGTTTGCACGCGGTCCTCGAGCAGGATATGACAGTCCAAACCAAGCTTTGCAGCAGCAGCAGCCGTCTGGCGCGCGTGATTAGATTGGGTTGCGCCCTGGGTCACCACAATGTCAGCGCCCGCTGCGACCGCCTCGGCCATCAAAAACTCGAGCTTTCGGGTTTTGTTACCGCCAGTCGCCAGACCCGTGCAATCGTCCCGCTTGATCCACAACTCAGGCCCTCCCAGCGCTTTGCTTAATCGCGGCATGGGCTCCAGTGGCGTTGACAGGTGACCCAAGCGGACGCGGGGGATGCGGGCAAGTTGCATTTAAAGACTCCGAATTGAAACGATTGCCCGCAGTCTAGGTCGGTCCAATTTCATGCGCAAATGCAAATTTTTTGCCGTATTATGCAAACCTTGCATCTTGTTGAATTCGGAATATTTTTAACCCATTGATTTAATTAAGGATCGCATTGACGAGTTTTGAAAACATAGGGTTTTCATCTAGAAAATACATGAAAAAGAAAGTGTCCAGCTATGCGACAAGAATGGATTGATGACATCTTGGCCATCATCGAATATGGCTCATTACAAAAAGCCTGCGAACAACGGTTTTTGACGCAACCCGCTTTTTCCAGACGAATCAACGTCATCGAAACCTACCTTCGAACCCCAATTTTGGACCGCAGCACCAAGCCTGCAACCGTGTTATCGGGGATCGCGGCCTACCGTGACCGCATGCAGGCGCTATCGCTTGCGCTGAAAAACCTGACCAATGAACTGCGGCACAACCACCCCGAGGTCAGCCAGCCCGTGGTGCTGGTCAGCCAGCACTCGATCACGGCGAGCTACAGCTCCAACCTTTTGGACCGACTCAACCCGTCTGCCGATGAACAAATCACCTTGCGCTCAGAGAATTGGGACGCCTGCTACACCCTGCTCATGACCCGTGAGGCCGACATCGCCGTGACTTACGGCGTCGATGCGATTCCGCCGCTTCTCGATGGTGACTTGATTGAACAACACCAAATTGGTGTCGACCAATTCATACCCGTCTTCGGTACGGATCATTTGAGGCAACTCAATCAGCTCTTTGCACGGGGACAGCTGCCCATCATCGGCTACCCGAACGACGTGTTCATGGGCAGCATCATGCGCCGAGATATCCTCCCGCGAATTGGGAGCCTCGACTACGTCCGCCAGAAGACCCAAACCGCACTAACGATCGCAGCGCTTCACCTCGCTGCGGCAGGTATCGGTGTCGCGTGGGTACCGCTCAAACTAGCCGAGCGCTCGATTGCGGAAGGGGTACTCACCGATATGCGCGACAGCCTGCCCAGCGCAACCCTGCACCTCACCGCGCTGCGCATGAAAGGGCCCGCAACAGAGCGCAAGGAGGCCGTATGGCAGGCCCTGATTACACACAACTTAAACTGATGCGTGCATGGCACAGCGATGACGTGAACTAGAAAGCCCATTACTGTCAAGGAGAGAATCTATGATCAACCGCATCTTATTAGACGGTCTACTCAAGCCCGTGAGTCATTACTGCCATGCAGTCGAGGCCAACGGCATTGTCTGGGTATCAGGTTTGGTTGGCATGCGCGCCGATGGAACCATACCTGATAACACGGTTGCTCAATTCGATATCGCCATGGACGACCTCCGAGCCTGCTTGCGGGCGGCGGGGTCGGACTTGGATAAAGTGACCAAGGTGCGCATTTTCATGACGGATATCACCGAGCGCGCCGCCATCAATCCACGGCGCATTCAAGACTTTGGCGAGCACCTACCTGCTTCAACGCTGGTTGAAGTCAGTGCATTGGTAGACCCGCGTATGCGGGTGGAGATCGAGTGCGAAGCGGTGCTTTGAGAGTGCTAACGACCAGCGAGACGATTCAGTCACCCTTAAAAACAGAAATCAAGTCCTCTGAAGTTGCCCGTGAACGACCAAAGTCGATGTTGTTGCGCAGGTGATCGATATGGTGGCGCATCAGGGACTCGGCGCGCGGAGAGTCACCTGCTCGCAGCGCCTGAATGATCCCAGCGTGCTCGTCATCACGGCAGTTGATCACACCTTTCTCGCCGAACATACCAATGATCAACGACGAACGCGTGATCAAATCCTTCACCACACGCACCAGCACCGCATTGTTGGATAACTCAGCCAGGTAGCCGTGGAATTCACCAGACAATCGAATCGCTTCATGACGATCGCCAGAAGCATGTGCAGCCGACTCTTTAATCAAGTGCTTCTCGAGTACTTTCAGGTCTTTCGCTTTGACGTTCGATGCAGCGATACGCGCCAGCGACGGCTCAATAAGCAGCCGCGCCTCAAACACCTCTTGTGCTTGCTTCGGTGTGGGGCGCGCCACAAAGGCGCCTTTGTTGGGTTGTAAATCAACCAATTCACGATTCGCGAGTAGCAACAAGACGCGTCGCACCCGCATACGACCAACGCCGAATGCCTCACACAACAGCGCCTCAGATAATTTGGTTCCAGGCGCTAGTCGTTGATTTATCAGCGCGGCATATATCTTTTCAACAATGGCCTCTTCTTCGGCCTTTTCGCTCTTCAAACTAGCGGTCATGCCAACTTCCTTTGCACCAGCCGGGTGCGTAAATTACATGCGTTACTTTATGTTAATCGAGCAATGCACACTTCTTGGTCAACCATGAACAAATGCAGTGCAACGCAGGGTCCTAAGCCCCCATGGCCTTACTGGCACAGTCCGTGCTAACACCGTTGCCAGGGATATGAAAACATCAGTGTTTACACTAATTACAAACTTTGTTAACAATGTTCATAGTCAGGATACCAACCGTAACTGACTCAATTCCCGGGTTGGAATTTCGCAACTCACCCTTTGGAGAAATGTCAATGAAGAAACGCTACTTCCTCAAAACCACCCTCGTCGCCGGCCTAGCAGCTGCAGCCCTATCGACATCAGCATTAGCGGCTAATCCTGTCCTGAAAATCGGATTCGTTGGGGTCACGTCAGGCCCTGCTGCCGCTTGGGGCATCTCAAACCAGCGCTCGATGGAGACACGCGCCGCATGGATAAATGAAACGGGCGGCGTAAAGATCGGCGGCACGACATACAACGTCGAAATCGTCGCATTTGATGACCAAAAAGACCCCAAGCGAGCGATCGCAGGCATGGAAAAGATGGCACAAGAGGGTATCCACTACGTGGTTGGCCCTAACGTTGACGACGGCGCCGCAGCCGTTCGTCCCGTGGCAGAGCAAAAAGGCATCATGTACTTTCCTTATGCTTTCCCGAAAGAGCTTTACACCAAACCCGCTTCGAACGCCGTCCTGGGCATGGTCGCCAACTACCAGTCGGGCCCTGCGATTTACAAGCACCTGATGAAGAACAACGGCGTGAAGAGCGTCGCCTTTGTCGCAGCGAACGAATCTGATCCGCTGAGTCAGCGGGATGGTGGCGTTGAGGCCGCCAAGGCGCTCGGGCTAAAAGTGACGTCGAGCAACGTGACCTACCAAGTCGACACAACTGACTTCACCCCCGTGTTGTTGCCCGTGTTGAAAACCAAGCCAGACTTGTTGGTGCTGTCAGGCGTTTCGCCAGCTAACGCACCGCAACTGATTCGCTCTGCCCGCGAACTGGGCTACAAGGGCCTCATCTCGACTGAGACTGCGCAGGATGCTAACGTGCTGAAGGAAGGCGCTGGCGCTCTCGCTGATGGCTTCATCTCAGTCGGTGGCGCATCAACACCACAGCTGGCCTCTGACAAGATGCGTGAGTTCGTCACCCGTTACACCAAGATGTTCGGTGAGTACAACGATGAATCAAACACCAAAGTTTATGCACTCGAATACATCTTGGAGACGCTGAAGGCCAACCCCAAAGCGATGAAGGATGTGAAGGTCTTCCAAAAGACGATGGATACTTTTGAAGCGCCCAACCCTTACATGGTCGGTAACGCCAAGCTGAAGTATGTGGGTATGTCATCTTTTGGACAGAAACGTCAAGTGTCTGTGCCACTGGTTGTTAACGTCTACAAGGGCGGTAAGTTCGAGACCTTGTTCGTTGCACAAGTCGACTAAGGACAGCAGTCCACACTAAAACGTGGCGGTCGCAGGCTTGCGGCCGCCACGTCTTACAAAGTGAATAAAAATGGAACAAATTTTAGTTAACGGGCTGTATCTGGGCGCCCAGTACGCGCTAATTGCGCTTGGTCTGACGCTGATCTTCTCGTTGATGAACGTGCTTAACTTCGCGCATGGCCAGATGTATGTCCTTGGCGGATTTGTCACGTATACGGTTGTAGCCCAGTTTCAATTGCCGTTTATTGTGGGCCTGATCTGCTCGGCAGTGGTACTGGCGATCGTCGGTGCGATGGTCGAGAAATATCTATTTCGACCTGTCATTAAAAAATCCCGTCGCGAAGAGAGCACCATGCTTCTTGCCGCAGGTATCGCCTTTTTTCTTGATGCGGTCATCCTGCTTGTTTTTGGCGAGAAACAGCGCGGCGTCCCAAAAATTGTTGATGGCGTCTTCAACTGGGACTTCATCGTAATCATGCCCTACGACCGAATTTTGATTGGGTGTTTAGCGATATTGATGATCGCGGCGTTCATCTTGTTCATGCAGTTTTCCAGAGCGGGGCGAGCCATGCGTGCCCTTGCGCAGGACAAAGTAGCGGCAACCCTTATGGGCGTCGCCGTGGACCGCTACGCCATGTTTGGATTTGCGCTTGGCGCTGCCTTGGCGGGGCTGGTCGGTGGCTTGCTCGTCACGATCACGGGCATCAACTTAGGCATGGGCGGGCCTGCATCCATCAAGGCTTTCATGATGATCATGATTGGCGGCGCGGGCGTCATCTCGGGTGCAATCGCCGGCGGATTTATCCTGGGAATGATGGAGAGCGTTGGCCTCACCGTGCTCTCGGAGTATGGCGACATCACCTACCTGGTGATCTTCGCAACGTTGATGGTTTTCTTGTCATTCCGACCCCAAGGTCTGATGGGCAAACCGTGGGGTTGAACGTATGAACAAACAAAAAATCGCCGCGATAGCGGCCTTCTTCCTCGCCATTTACATCGGTGTGCCTTGGGCCATTGCCGCCTCAGGCCGCACGGACTTCTACTACACATTGACCTCGGTCGCATTGCTATCCATCGCGTCAGCTGGCGTCTGGTTAACCTTCTACATTGGCCGAATCAACATTGGTCAGGGCGCCTACGCGCTCGCTGGAGGTTACGTATCTGCGATTCTGATGACGCAGTACGGTCTCAGCTTCTGGACTACGCTGCCCGTCGCGGGGGTCTTCTGTGCGGTATTGGCCGTTCTCATCGGGCTGCCCATTCTGCGGCTGCGCGGTGTCTACTTTGCAATGGTGACCTTGGTGCTGACGGAAGTGATGCGGCTGACCGCCCTTGCGTTGCCCGTCACGCAGGGTGCCAAAGGCATTACCTCGATCCCGCTACCGGGTGAGTTGAGCCTATTTGGGATCACGCTGATTCCAGACTTTGCGACACTCGAAAATCCGAAAATCGGCTTCTACTGGATGGCCGTCACATTCATGGTGATTGCATACGCTGTTCTGTGGCGTATCGTGAACTCGAGACTGGGGCATCTGTGTCGCTCACTCCAACAGAACGAGGAGCTGGCCTCCTCTATCGGGGTTAATACCGCCTACCTCCGCGTCATTGCTTATTCGATCTCGTCTTTCTTGGGTGGTATTGCGGGCGCTAGCTTTATTGCTATTTCCCAATCCATTTACCCGTCGTCTTTTCAGGTGACCGACAGCGTGAACTTCATGCTGAATTGCTTCCTTGGCGGCCTAGGCTATGTTTTTGGTCCGATGTTAGGCACCTTGATACTTTACTTCGGTTGGGATTTGTTATTCACAACGGGTGAGTACCAACTGCTTATCTACGCCTCATTATTGATCGCCCTCATGCTGGCATTACCCAATGGCGTGTTGAGCTTATTGGATAAAAAGAAAGCCCAACCATGACAAAAATCCTTGAAGTCAATCACGTGACTAAACGGTTCGGCGGACTAACAGCCGTCAACGATGTAAGCTTCGTTGTGAACCAGGGCGAAATCCTGAGTGTGATCGGACCGAATGGCGCTGGAAAGTCCACACTGTTTAAACTCATCTCCTCTTTCCTATCGACCAGCAGTGGCGATGTCAGGCTCGCAGGCGAGCGCATCAACAATTTGGCGCCGCATATCGTCGCGCGTAAGGGTGTGGTGAGGACCTTTCAAGAGACCACAATTTTCCGTTCGATGACGGTTCGCGAGAACATCATCGTGTCGCATCACCTGCGGTCACGTGCATCGCTATGGGGCTTTTTCCTCGGCAGTAAGGTCGCAAAGACCGACGAGCACGCTTTCGGGCAATCGGCTGACAACATCATTGACTTTCTGGGCCTTCAAGCCATCCGTAACGAGCTCGCTTCGACACTACCGCAAGGTCACCTACGGGCACTGGGTATGGCGATTGGCCTCGCGACAGATCCGAAGGTGCTGCTGCTTGATGAACCCTTTGCCGGCATGAACCATGACGAAACCATGCACATGGTTGATTTGGTGCGACGCCTACGTGATGAGCGAGGTGTCACGGTGCTACTCGTTGAGCATGACATGCCTGCCGTTATGAAAATTTCAGATCGTATTGTGGTGCTGAATTTCGGCGAAAAGATTGCTGAGGGAACCCCACTGGAAATCCAAAATAATGAACGAGTCATCGAAGCCTATTTGGGTTCAGAAGACGCTGCGATTGGGATGTAAACCATGACAGCTATTCTCGACTTTAAAAATGTTGAACTCTATTACGACCATGTTTACGCTTTGAAAGGCGTATCCATACAAGTTGATGAGGGTGAGACGGTCGCACTCATCGGCGCCAACGGGGCGGGCAAGTCGTCTATCCTGCGCGCCATTACCGGATTAGCCCCTATCAAATCGGGTGAAATTCAATACATGGGCGAGCGACTCGATGGCACGCAAGCCGCCAAAATTGTGGAAATGGGCATATCGATGGTGCCTGAGGGGCGTCGTGTGTTCCCCTACATGTCTGTAAAAGATAACTTGCTGATGGGTGCCTTCACGCGGCACGACAAAGCAGAAGTACAACGCAGTCTCGAAAGCGTATTGACCCGTTTTCCACGGTTACGAGAGCGGTTCAAGCAGCAGGCTGGTACGCTCTCGGGGGGTGAACAACAGATGATGGTGATTGGCCGCGCACTGATGGCCAAACCCAAATTGCTGCTGTTAGACGAGCCAAGCTTAGGCATCGCTCCGAAATTGGTACAAGACATTGCGCGTTCAATTGTCGCCATCTCGCGCGACGAAAAAGTCAGTGTGCTGTTGGTGGAGCAGAACAGCCGGATGGCGCTTTCCATATCCAAACGTGCCTATGCGTTGTCAACCGGTTCAATCGTATTAAGCGGTGATTCGAAATCTTTAATCAATGACGACCGTATCAAAGCAGCCTATTTGGGTGCGGAGGTGTAAAAGATAATGCGTATATTGGTTATCAACCCAAACAGTACCGCTGGCATGACAGCGGCCATAGAGATTGCCGCTAAAGCAGTTGCAGGTCCTGACACAGAAATAGTTGCCCAAACCTCGGCAGAGGGCCCGGTCTCTATAGAAGGTTATTTCGACGAGGCACTCAGCTTGAAAGGCCTCTTGCGCACCATCCATCAGGCCGATGATATTGATGCCATCGTCATCGCCTGTTTTGACGACACCGGTCTTGATGCCGCGCGCTGCCTTACCGATAAGCCCGTGATCGGTATTGGTGAGGCTGCGTATCGCTACGCCGCCATGATTGCCAACAAGTTTTCAGTCGTTACGACATTGGCCCGCTCGGTTCCGGCACTAGAACACAACCTTAAACGCTATGGTCTCTACGGTCACTGTGTCAAAGTGCGGTCGTCCGAAGTTGCGGTACTCGAACTGGAATCAAACAACCCAGCTGCATGCGCGAAAATCGACGGTGAGATCGCGAAAGCTATTCTTGAAGACCGAGCCGAGGCGATTGTTTTGGGTTGTGCGGGTATGGCCAATCTAGCCAACAGCCTGTCACACCGGCACGGTTTGCCGGTACTCGATGGCTTGGCGTGTGCGATTGCGCTGGCAGAGAGCATGGTCAAACTAGGGCTCAAAACCTCGCGACTGGGCGGATACGCGCCCCCCCCTGCGGCGAAACTCGCGAACGCCTTCCGAACTACGGAGCCACAAACTCTGACCCCCCTCAGCGTCGTGTGACCCGGTAGACGCTAAACTCCGGCTTCATGGAAACAGGGGCGACCACTTGGCTTGCATCACTACAACTCGACTACACACGCAAGTTGGGTCGCACGGCGGTCGCGCACGCGCATACCGGGCCAGTCCGTATTTTGAAGAGCCTACATCCCGAGGGCGATGCAATTTGTCACAGCGTACTGGTCCATCCGCCGAGCGGGCTCGTTGGCGGCGACACCATTGACATAACGGTCAGTATAGGTCCTGGTGCACACGCATTGGTTACCACACCGGGGGCCTCCCGCTTCTATCGCTCAACCGGCGAGTGGGCCACGCAGCAGGTGCAGGCCCGTCTGGCAGATGGCGCTCGACTTGAGTGGCTCCCACTCGAGACATTGGCTTACAACAACTGCAAAGCCCGAAACACGGCGCGCTTCTCGTTGGCTGGGGACTCTGAGCTGATCGCCTGGGATCTGACGGCGCTAGGCCTCCCCCTAGCGGATCGGCCTTTTGAGAACGGCATGTTACGTCAACACCTCGAAGTGGAAGGCGTGTGGCTAGAAAGAGGTGATCTCGTCGGCAACGATGACTGTCTCCTGAACAGTGCACTTGGATTAGATGGGCATCGCTGCGCAGGAACCTTGGTGTTCGCCTCTGGGCGATCAATTGCCCCAAAACGGGTCGAAGCAGCACTAACAGCGTGCATGAACCTGATATCCGCACACGATTTGTGCAAACAAGCTGGCGTCACACAACCGAACGACCAAATCATCGTGCTTCGCACGTTATCCGCGCAAGTCGAGCCCAGTCTTGATTTACTGCGGCAAGTATGGGCGGCGTGGCGTGCACTGCTTTGGGATTTGCCCGCGCGCGAGCCGAGGCTCTGGCGCCTCTAGTTACCAAAAGGGTTAGATCGGTCCACCACGGCATGCGTCTTGCTATCGCAGTACAGACGAAATTCTCGATGCTGAACCGCCGATTGCCCCACGATGGAACTGACCCCGCGCGAAAAAGACAAACTCTTGCTATTCACAGCAGCGCTGCTGGCCGAGCGGCGCCTTGCCCGAGGATTGAAGCTGAACTACCCAGAGGCGATCGCTCTGATCAGCGCTGCTGTCATGGAGGGCGCGCGTGACGGCAAAACTGTTGCACAACTGATGAGTAGCGGCCGCGAGATCTTGACGCGCAGCGACGTGATGGAGGGTGTCCCCGAGATGATTCCAGACATCCAAGTTGAAGCGACATTCCCAGACGGTACGAAATTAGTCACCGTCCATCAACCGATCGAATAGAGCGGCTCCAACCCGGTAAACAGAGATGCTCAACCCAAAAATGAAATGGTTTGCCTTACTGCTCCTGACCTCTTTCCAGGCGCAGGCTCACACCGACCAATTGACGCAGATATCTTTCCAAATTGGACTCCTACACCCGTTGACAGGTATCGACCACTTACTCGCAATGCTATTGATCGGTATGACGGCGGCTCTGACACCGAAAACCAAACTATCCCTGCCCTTGGTCTTCTCGTTCGGATTACTAATCGGAACACTCGCAACTGGCTGGCTCAACGCAGCCATGAATGTAGAGCCGTGGGTCGTGGGCTCTGTCGTGGTGTTCGCTGCTTTGGTTTGGGGAAAGACTCGCATCAATCCGCCCCTTCAGGTGGGCCTGGTTGGTATCTTTGCGATCGCACACGGGGCCGCTCACGGCATGGCATTGCCTTCAACGCCCGATGTAGCAAGCACGGCCGGTTTATTGATCGGTAGTCTCCTCCTGCAATCGATCGGCTTCGCGGTCGGTCAGCGCGACTGCCTCAGAAAGACACTGGCGCTTGACACAAGGATGACATCATGATCCCGGGTGAAATTTTGACGGACGAGGGGCATCTGGACATCAATACAGATCGCCGAACCGTACGCTTGGTCGTCATCAATGCAGGCGATCGTCCCATCCAAGTGGGTTCTCACTACCACTTCGCAGAGGTTAACGCTGCGCTCACGTTTGATCGTGAATCAGCACGCGGCATGCGCCTCAATATCGCGGCGGGCACTGCGATCCGATTCGAGCCGGGCCAACAGCGAACCGTCACGCTGGTTGACTATGCCGGTGATCGCAAGGTTTATGGTTTTCGCGGTCTGGTAAACGGTCGACTCTCAACCTAAGGAATACGATGGCAAACGTCGAAAAGCGCGCCTATGCCGAAATGTATGGCCCCACGATTGGCGACAGGGTACGACTGGCGGACACCGACCTTTTCCTGCAAGTAGAAGCGGACTACATCACCCGGGCCGCTGGCTACGGCGAAGAGGTTAAGTTTGGCGGTGGTAAAACGATTCGCGACGGGATGGCGCAATCGCAGCGCACGCGTGCCGAAGGCGCTGTCGATACGGTGATGACGAATGCACTCATCGTCGATCATTGGGGTATCGTGAAAGCCGATATCGGAATTCGAGACTGTCGTATCGTTGCGATTGGAAAAGCCGGAAACCCAGACACCCAGACGGGGGTCGACATCATCATCGGCCCGGGTACTGAGGTCATCAGCTGCGAAGGACATATCGTCACGGCAGGTGGCATTGACAGCCACATTCACTTCATCGCGCCGCAGCAAATCGACGAAGCATTGGCTTCGGGTATCACCACCATGTTGGGTGGTGGGACTGGCCCTGCAACCGGCACTTTTGCAACGACCTGCACACCCGGTTCATGGCACATCGAGCGGATGTTACAAGCCGCAGATGCGTTTCCCATGAATCTGGGTTTTCTAGGTAAAGGCAACGCGACATTACCCGAAGCCCTGTTTGAGCAAATCAATGCGGGCGCCATCGGTATGAAGCTGCATGAGGATTGGGGCACGACCCCAGCTGCGATTGACAATTGCCTGACGGTCGCAGAGGAGACCGACACACAGGTTGCAATTCACACCGACACATTGAATGAATCAGGCTTTGTAGAAGACACCATTGCAGCCTTCAAGGGACGAACGATTCACACCTTCCATACAGAGGGCGCAGGTGGTGGCCACGCACCCGATATTTTGAAAGTCGTGGGTGAATCGAATGTTCTACCCTCCTCGACCAACCCGACGCGCCCTTACACCATCAACACCCTTGATGAGCACGTCGACATGCTGATGGTCTGTCATCACCTCGACCCCGCGATCGCAGAGGACCTGGCGTTCGCTGAAAGCCGAATCCGTAAGGAGACGATTGCTGCCGAAGATATCTTGCACGATCTGGGTGCCATCAGCATGATGTCAAGCGACAGCCAAGCGATGGGACGTGTGGGTGAAGTAATTTTGCGCACGTGGCAGACCGCCCACAAAATGAAACAGCAACGGGGTCCCCTGCTTGATGACACAAACCGCCACGACAACGCAAGGATCAAACGCTATATCGCGAAATACACCATCAATCCGGCGATTGCGCATGGTATCAGCCACGAAGTCGGGAGCCTAGAAGTTGGCAAGTGGGCCGATATGGTGGTCTGGAAACCAGCCTTCTTTGGCGTTAAGCCTGCCCTGGTTTTAAAAGGCGGGTGTATCGCATTAGCTGCGATGGGCGATCCGAACGCCTCGATACCCACGCCTCAGCCCGTGCATTACCGGCCCATGTTTGGCAGCTTCGGCGGGTCATTGGTGCGCGGCTCGCTCACCTTCATATCGCAAGCGGCGCAGTCTGCGGGGATTCATCAAGCGTACGGCTTACAAAAGACCGTATCTGCTGTGAAGGGGATCCGTTCGGTGCAGAAGCGGCACATGATTCACAACGGTTACACCCCTGTGATGGAGGTGGACGCGCAGACCTATGTCGTGCGGGCGGACGGTCAATTATTGACCTGTGAGCCTGCACATACATTACCCATGGCGCAGCGCTATTTTCTCTTCTGATGCTCATCTGCTCAAAACTGTTACCGCAGGGCCAAGGGCTTTCCCAATCGCTGATCAGCCGCGCTGACTCGGTTGCATTGACTTGGGATACCCGACAAAAAAGTCGCTTCGACGCGCAAACGCAGGCAGGTTTGGCGATCGCCGTGTTCCTACCCAGAGGGACGACCGCACGCGGTGGTGATATCTTGGTGGCCGAGGATGGTCGTTTAATCTGTATCCAATCTGCCCCGCAAGCGATTTTGCGGATCACGGCCTGCACCACGCACGGTACGCTGTTTGATTTGGTGCGCGCGGCTTACCACCTCGGAAATCGCCACGTGCCGATAGAGCTCAAGCCCGATCACCTCAAAATTGAACCCGATCATGTACTTGCCGAAATGCTTCGTGCGATGCATTTGATTGTTAATGAGATCTCGGCACCCTTTGAACCTGAAAGCGGTGCTTATGGTGACCATGGCCACGCCCACTGAACAAGCACTTGATGCCCCCATTGGCGCCCTGCTCTCGCTAATGTGGTTGGCCTCGCCAGCATTACCCATCGGCGGCTTTTCCTACTCAGAGGGACTTGAGGCTGCGGTCGACCATGGCTTGGTGACCAACGAGGCATCCGCCACAACTTGGCTCATCAATCAACTGGAGCTGGTTCAAGCACGTGGTGACATGGCGCTAATTGCCAAAGCAATCCCGGCCTGGAAAGCCAATGACTTTCCAGAGGCTTCGCGACTCAACCAATGGGTCCTGATGACTCGCGAAACCGCCGAGATGCGCCTACAGTCTGTACAAATGGGGCGCTCGCTACTGGAGCTGCTGCGCAACCTAGACCGGCTCACATCAGACCAAGCGCGTTGGACAGACACCCACACCGCAAACTTACCGATGATGATGGCCTTGGCATTCGCTAATGACGGCGCCAGCGTCAGCCATGCGCTACACGCCTACAGCTTTGGCTGGGCTGAGAACATGACGCAGGCAGCAATCAAAACCATTCCGCTTGGCCAAAGCGCTGGACAACGGATGCTCATGACTTTGGCACGCGCCATACCGACTGCCGTTGCCCGCGCCATTGAGCTCCCCGAGGATGAGCGCGTCTCCTTTGCGCCGCGCTTGGCGATTCTCTCTAGCCGACACGAACATCAATACTCCAGACTATTCAGATCATGATCACAGCCCTGCACCACATCCCCAATCGCTCCAAAAAGCTCCCGCCCCTTCGCGTGGGTATTGGCGGTCCTGTTGGATCTGGAAAAACCACATTGCTAGAGATGCTCTGCAAAGAGATGCGGACGCGCTGGGATCTGATCGCCATCACCAACGACATCTACACCAAAGAAGATCAGCGTCTCCTCACAGTGAGTGGCGCCTTGCCAGCAGAGCGCATTTTGGGTGTTGAAACGGGCGGCTGCCCGCATACCGCCATTCGCGAGGATGCCTCGATTAACCTCGAAGCAATTGATCGCATGCTCGAAAGGTTCCCAAATGCTGACGTGGTCTTCATTGAGAGCGGCGGAGATAACCTCGCTGCTACTTTCAGCCCGGAATTGAGCGACCTGACTATTTACGTGATTGATGTGGCAGCCGGTGAAAAAATCCCGCGTAAAGGCGGACCGGGGATCACAAAAAGCGACCTATTCGTCATCAACAAAACCGATCTCGCACCGATGGTCGGTGCTAATTTGGATGTGATGCGCGCCGATACGCATCGCATGCGACCCGACCCTGAGCTGCGCCCGTGGGTCATGACCAACTTAAAAACGAAAGAAGGTTTAACCGACGTAGTGGCTTATATCGAGCGAAAGGGTATGCTGAGCGTGGGCTGAATACGGGGTCTACTGCCCCGCTCAAACCCGCCGATCGTTCAACACATACTGCTGACACAGTTTCTGGAAATTAAGTAAGTCAGCGTCTTGTCCCGTTTCTTCGGTGATGATCTCGGCGACACGGGGCGCGATCGCCAGCGCAACCCGCGCATCCAAAAACAGCGCACGCCACCGTCGCGCCAAAACATCCTCGACTGTCAGCGCGAACTCCGAGCGCACTGCATAGCGAACCATTGCTTCAGTCAACCCGAGCGCAAGCGGCTTATCGCTCCCCGCGCACGCACTCACCGCCTGTGCTTGGTCGCCAAATAAATGGAGGCCAGGTGCTTCGGTCAAATCGCTACCACTGGATTGCCCACTGCCGACTAACTGATGCTCATCGGTTTGCACAACGGGATTTGACGACAACAAACGAGCCGACTCAATTTGTGCCATGACATCGGTTGCCATGGCGCGGTAGGTCGTCCATTTGCCGCCCGTCACCGTCACCAATCCCTGATCGGACACCACGATGGTGTGCTCGCGCGAAATCGAGCGCGTTGCCTTTTGACTGGAGGGGCTGACCAGTGGTCGTAGCCCAACCCAAACAGACCGCACGTCCGCGCGTTGCGGCGCATCTGCCAGCACATGCGCGGCCTCGCGCAAGATAAAGTCAATTTCCTCTTCGAGTGGTAAGGGCTCACGCGGCGCATCATCGCGCACCGTATCGGTCGTCCCTAAAATCAGCGAGCCCAACCACGGCACCGCAAACAACACCCGGCCATCCGTGGTTTTGGGCACTAACAGTGCGCTTTTACCCGCCAAAAAACGGCGATCTACTACCAGATGAACGCCTTGACTGGGGGTCACCATGCGTCGCGTCGGCACATGCCCCTTGACCTTCGCAAGTACGTCATCCACCCAAACGCCCGCCGCATTCACAACACACTTGGCGCGTAAAACGCCTTGCTCGACACCTTTTTGATTTTGCCAATCAAGTGCCCACTTGGCGCCGTCGCTCTGCCCTTCGAGGGCTTGTAGGTTTGCAACCTTCACATGGTTAAGCACATTCGCCCCTGCCGCCCTTGCGGTGCGCGCAATGGCGAGCGCCAAACGGGCATCGTCAAACTGAGCATCCCAGTACTTCACACCACCATGCAAACCGCGGACTTGCACACCCGGCAACGCTTGCGCCGTCTCTCGGCGCGACAGCCACTCGGTAGCCCCTAACCCCGCCCGTCCTGCGAGAAGATCGTATAACTTCAAACCAATGGTGTAGACCGGAACCTTCCACCAGGCATAGGCCGGCATCACAAAAGACAGGGGTGCTGCCAAATGCGGCGCAATCGCGAGTATCGACTGACGCTCATGCAGCGCTTCACGCACCAAGGACACGTTGCCCTGCGCCAAGTACCGCACACCCCCGTGGAGTAACTTGGTCGAGCGCGACGACGTGCCACCTGCGAAGTCATGCGACTCCAGTAAGGCCACGCTGTAGCCCCTTAAAGCGGCATCCAACGCAACGCCCAAACCGGTCGCACCACCACCGACGATGGCGAGATCCACCACACCCGCGTGCGCGAGTGAATATAAAGATTCGTTTCGATTCATTTATCAGCGATGTCGATATATTCGTTATTGATCGTTTTTATTCTTTATTTCATTTTATTATGAAAATACATGCCTTTTTATGACCGTTTTAGGCGGTATTTTCCCTAAACAATCACCACTCCTTATCGTTTAACATCAATTTACTTTGAGAGAAAACGAGCCCGATGACACCTACACCTCGACAATCAGGGATCATTTCAGCCGTTAACGAGCGGGGGCCTCAAACCATTGAGGCGCTGGCTGACATGTTCGATGTGACCCTCCAGACCGTTCGCAGGGATGTCACGCGTTTAGCCGATGCCGGCTTGCTTGCGCGTTTTCATGGTGGGGTCCGAATGCCCGAATCCACCACCGAAAACATCGCCTACCGAAAGCGCCAAGCGATCGCAGCGCAAGAAAAGCGTCGAATCGCACAAGCCGTCGCACAACGCGTCCCCAACGGCTGCTCATTGGTAATGAACGTGGGCACGACCATCGAGGCAGTGGCCTACGAGCTGCGCAACCACACCGGCCTGCGCGTGATTACCAACAACCTCAACGTGGCCGCGCTCTTGAGCACCAACCAAAGTTGCGAAGTGATTGTGGCGGGTGGGGTTGTGCGCGCCAGTGATCAGGCCATCACCGGTGAAGCCACCGTGGATTTCATTCGCCAGTTCAAGGTAGATATCGGCTTGATCGGTATCAGCGGCATCGAGATGGATGGCACGTTGCGTGACTACGATTACCGTGAGGTCCGTGTCGCCCGGACCATCATTGAGCAATCCAGAGAGGTTTGGCTGGCCACCGATCACACAAAATTCAAGCGAGATGCAATGGTCAAGCTTGCTGAGCTGCGGGAGATTGATCGGCTATTTACCGATCAAGCGCCCCCACCTCACATACGAGAAATCTTGCAACGCCATGACGTGGACTGCATCATCGCCTAAGCAACGCTACCCCCTTTGAGACCATGACCTACATCCTCGCACTCGACCAAGGCACCACCAGCTCACGCGCCATCGTTTTTGACCAAGCGGGACAAATCAAAACGATCGCGCAACAAGAGTTCACGCAGATTTTCCCAAAGCCCGGATGGGTTGAGCATGACCCCAAGGAGATCTGGCAAAGCCAGCTCACCACACTTCGCGACGCGATCAGCCGCTCAGGCATCGCGCCGCAGGCTTTGTCTTGTTTGGGTATCACCAACCAACGCGAGACAACTTTGGTATGGGACCGCCGCACCGGGGAACCCATCTACAACGCCATTGTCTGGCAAGACCGTCGTGCAGAGCAGACCTGCGTGCGATTGCGGGAGAGTGGTCACCAGGCGCTGGTTGAATCAAAAACAGGGCTGCGGATTGACGCCTATTTCTCAGCCACCAAACTGCACTGGCTTCTGGAGAATGTCCCGAACGCCCGCACGCAAGCCAACCAAGGACACCTGGCATTTGGCACGGTGGATACCTGGCTGATTTGGCAACTCTCTGGTGGCAAGCGACACGTCACCGATGTCTCGAATGCATCGAGGACCATGCTGTTCAACATCCACAAAAACACGTGGGACGATGAGTTGCTCGCCCTGCTGGATATTCCGAAATCCATGATGCCGGAGGTGCTACCTTCGGCGGCCGACTTCGGTCACACCGATGTCGACATCCTTGGGCATGCCATTCCCATCGGCGGTGTCGCGGGCGACCAGCAAAGTGCCCTGTTTGGCCAAGCGTGTTTCCATGCGGGACAAGCCAAAAACACCTACGGCACCGGCTGCTTCATGCTCACGCAAACCGGCTCGCATGCACCCAGTAGCCAAAACGGCCTAATCACCACCGCAGCGGCACAGCCGACAGGCACCCCACAATTTGCAATCGAGGGCAGCGTTTTTATTGGGGGATCAGTTGTGCAATGGTTGCGGGATGGTCTGCACGCCATAGAGTCCAGCAGTGCAGTCGAGGCATTGGCAGCACAAGTCAGCGACACCGGTGGGGTCGTGGTTGTCCCCGCATTCACCGGCTTGGGGGCGCCTTATTGGGACGCCAACGCGCGCGGCACGATCACGGGTCTTACGCGAGGGACCACGATGGCACACATCGCGCGTGCCGCACTTGAGAGCATCGCATTTCAAAGTGCAGCCCTGCTGCAGGCCATGAACCGAGATGCCCTCGCCACCGGCGCCCCTCCTGTGAACGAGTTACGGGTCGATGGCGGCGCCTGCGTCAACGACTTTCTCATGCAGTTTCAAGCCGACCTCCTGGGCATCAGTGTGATACGTCCAAAGGTCACCGAGACCACGGCTCTGGGCGCCGCCTATTTGGCGGGCTTGCACACGGGCATCTTCGCCAACACCGAGGAGCTCAGTCATTTATGGCAAGTCGAGCGGCGCTTTGAGCCTCAAATCTCGAGTGAGCATGCGGCTAGCCGCATGGCTGAATGGGAGCAAGCCGTACGGCAAACGGTTGTACGCTGAGAGGAGATAGGGCGCCTAACTAGGGGGGGCTCAACTGTCACCAAGTTGACTCAATTTATCTGGGTAAATACCAAGTTGGATAGGCACCATGTGGGATTAAATTCAAGCGAGCTCGTGTTGTGGCGTACGCTGCAGGCGGGTAGGAATGGATCAACCAAAAACCCTAATTGGAGTAACAGATGCCTTCAAAAATCAAATACACGCTGAGTTCTTTAGCGGTCGCCGCAGCGCTAATTTCTCCCACGCTGGCAACAGCGCAGCAGGTTACCTTCATGACCGGACCACAGGGGGGATCTTGGATACCTTTAGGTGGCGCACTCAAAGGCTTGTGGGAAAAAGACATTGCAGGCCTGCAAATTCAGCAAACACCGGGCGCGGGTATTGCGAACGTTCGAGGTGTTGATGAGGGCAAAGCGAAAGTAGCCCTCGCCAACTCGGCTACAACTGTGGATGGCGTAGCGGGGCGCGCGCCCTTTCCACGACAAGCAAAAAATGTCTGCCAGATGGCGAACCTCTATCCGCAGTATTTTCAAGTGGTTGCCCTACAAGGGACCAATATCAACACATTCGCAGACTTGAAAGGGAAAAATTTGGTCGTTCAGCCGAAAGGCAACACCGCGGAAATCCTCACCAGCACAGTACTCAAGCTGAACGGTATGGGCTACGACGCAATGAAAAAGGTCAACTTCCAGGCTGGCTACACAGACGCGGTTTCGATTATGAAAGATGGTCACGCAGACGCTTTCACGCTGGGTACCACGGCGCCCGCATCAGCCGTCATGGATTTGGCCAGTGCCCGGGATATCAGCTTGGTGCCAGTGGATGACAAGACAATGGCCGGTTTAAGTCAACTCAATCCGGGCTATTTCAAGATGAATATCAAGGCCGGCACCTACCCGAAGCAAGACAAAGATGTTCCAGTTATCGCGTACTCAACTCATTTGGTTGTGGCCTGCGATTTGCCGGAGGACACGGTGTACCAGATGACCAAAATCTTAGCGGGTAACGTGTCCACCCTCGGCTCCATCGTGAAATCCATGAACGGTATTACACCAAAGGACATGAGTGTGGACATCGGTGTGCCCTTCCATAAGGGCGCGGTGAAGTTTTACAAAGAAGCAGGGGCCATGTAATGGCCAGTCTCGGTTGCGCCATTGGCGTAACCGGGTCAACAATCAACGGGACGACACCAGGCGTCCCGTTTTCCTATCTCGCATCTAGTCGATGACGCGCTCATGATCCTCCCTGACGAGAATCCCACCACCCCGATACAGTCGCGGCCCCTTGGCTGGTTAATCATGTTAGTTGCCGTGTGCATGTCGCTTTATCACATGTACGTGGCGGGGTTTGGTCCGCCGGAAGCATTGATCTTCCGCGGCACACACTTGCTTTTCGCACTCACTCTGGTGTTTCTCCTCTACCCGTCGAAACCAAATGGCGGTCTCAAATGGCGCTGCTTTGATGTTCTTTTGCTCGCCGGCTGTTGGAGCTTCATCCTGCATATCTTTCTGAACTACGAAGCCTTCATTAATCGCATCATCTACATCGACGACCTCACCCCAGGTGACATGTTCAACGCAGTCATTGCAATCGCGCTGGTCCTCGAGGGCACTCGTCGCGTGATCGGATGGGCACTACCCATCACGGCGAGTGTCTTCTTGATCTACGCCATTGGTTTCACGCAGGTCACTCCTGCCGTCTTGATGGAGCAGTTGTATTTATCTACCGAAGGGATTTTTGGCTCGACACTGGGCGTATCGGCCTCCTATGTCATGCTGTTCGTCCTCTTCGGTGCTTTCATGGAGCGCAGCGGAACAGGACGCCTGTTCATGGACTTCGCGTTATCCATCACCGGTCATACGGCAGGTGGCCCAGGTAAAGTCGCGGTCATCAGTTCAAGTATGTTCGGGACTGTTTCGGGTAGCGCCGTAGCCAATGTCATGGTCGATGGCCCTATGACGATACCGCTAATGAAGCGCACGGGCTTTAAACCACCCAATGCCGCGGCGATCGAGGCTGTCGCATCAACGGGCGGGCAGCTCATGCCACCGGTCATGGGTGCCGCGGCGTTTGTAATGGCCGAGTTCCTGGCGGTGTCCTATTTTCAAGTTACGCTTTGGGCGGCCATACCTGCTCTTCTCTACTACGCTTCTGTTTTTTTCGCTGTTCACCTGATTGCGAAGCGCGATGGCCTGCTGGGTATACCGAAGGCTGAGCTACCCCGCTTTTTGACAGTGTTGATCGAACGGGGGCATCTGTTTATCCCCATCCTGATTGTGTTCTTCGGCCTAATCCTTGGTTATTCAGCGCCTTTGTGCGCGCTGGCCGCTGCGCTATTGTGCTTACCGATGGCGTTGCTCCGAGCCACAACGCGTGTGGGTATCACTTGGCGAAGCGTATTCGAGGCGCTCCAAGAAGGTGCCAAGAACACCCTGGCAGTTGCGGTCGCGTGCGCGTGTGCCGGAATCGTAATCGGATGTGTCACCATCACTGGTTTGGGGATTACCTTCACACAAGTCGTCATCGCTTTGTCGAAAGACTATCTGTTGCTAGCCCTTATCTTGACCGCGCTCGCAGGCATCATATTGGGTATGGGTATGCCCACCACGCCGGCCTACATCGTCATGGTTGCGTTATTGGTGCCGGCGCTTGTAAAACTCGGCGCTGCTCTGCCCGCTGCCCACATGTTCGCGCTGTACTTCGCGATTCTCTCTTCAATTACCCCGCCAGTTGCATTGGCGGTTTTCGCAGCCGCAGGTCTTGCTAAAGCAAGCATGTGGGAGGCCGGGTGGGCTGCAGTTCGCGTTGCAGCGCCCGCCTACATCGTTCCCTTCATGTTTGTTTACCAGCCTGCGCTGTTAATGATTGGCGATCCCTTGATCATCCTAGGCGCAGTGAGCACGGCTTTGATCGGCACTATCTTGCTGTCTGCCAGCCTGTTTGGTTTTCTACGAAGGGCCTGCGCACCTTGGCAACAAATCTTGCTGTTTATCGCAGCTATTTGTCTGATTAAACCCGGTTGGGAAAGCGATTTAATTGGCTTTGTAATCGCGTTACTACCGCTGTGGTCTCAATGGCGACTCCAACCCACCTCTGCAAACACACACTGAAAAACGCACGAAATGCAATCAACCTCCAGCACCCGCATCGCCGGGCATGTTCTTATTGAAGCTTTGGTCACTCAAGGCGTTTCTCGGGTTTACGGGGTACCGGGTGAGAGTTACCTCGCAGCCCTTGATGGCTTCACCCAATTTGCAGATGCAATCAAGTTCATCGTCACCCGACAAGAGGGCGGCGCGGCCTACATGGCGGAGGCTGAGGGCAAGCTCACAGGTCGACCGGGCGTGTGTTTTGTCACAAGAGGCCCTGGCGCAACCAATGCGTGTATCGGGGTTCACACCGCTTTTCAGGACTCAACGCCGATGGTGCTTCTAATCGGTGACGTCGCGCAGGACGCGCGCGATCGCGAGGCCTTCCAAGAAGTCGACTTCGTCGGCATGTTCACACCACTCGCGAAACGGGTGGAGCGAATTGATGACCCCGAGCGCATCCCTGAGTATGTCCAACGTGCCTTCGCAACCGCACTCAATGGTCGACCTGGTCCGGTGGTGTTGGTTTTACCCGAGGACATGCTGACGCGCACTTGCGCAGCCACCGTGTTGCCACGCGTGGAGCCGGTGCGCGGTGGCGCTGACTTGCAAAAGCTCGAACAGGCCCTCACCCGGTTGAGGCAGGCAACAAAACCCCTGATGATTTTGGGCGGCGGCGGCTGGACCGCCGCGGCCGCTGCGGATATTCGCCGCTTCGCGCAAGCATGGCAAATCCCGGTTGGCTGCACCTTCCGCTTTCAAGATCTCTTCGATAACCGTGACTCGTTATACGCCGGTGACGTCGGCTTGGGCATTGGCGCAGGCTTGGCAAACGCCATCCGTGAAGCAGACGTTTTGTTGGTCATCGGCGCTCGAATGGGTGAAGCCAGTAGCGGTGGCTACAGCCTGATCCCAGTGGGCAGCCAACGGCAAGGCCTGATTCACGTGCACGCTGACCCAGAGGAACTCAACCGCGTGTACACCCCAGAGCTGGCGCTTTGCGCCGGTATGCCCGCCATCGCATCGGCCATGGCTGGTGCAGCTTCTCCTACAGCCTGCAATTGGCGCGACTGGACTGACCGCGTAACGAATGCCTTTCGCACACACAGTGATGCAGATGCTGCACGCCGTCCGATGCCGGGCAATGTTGACATGTTCAGCGTCATACAAACGGTTTCGCGTACGTTACCGGCCAGCGTGATTTGCACCAATGGCGCCGGTAACTTTGCCACTTGGCTTCACCGATTCCACAAGCTTCCGGGGTTTGACAGCGGCCAACGCTACCAACTAGCGCCCACCAACGGATCAATGGGGTATGGCGTACCCGCAGGCGTTGCGGCAGCGATTGCGTCGGGTCGCCCCGTATTCACGATAGCAGGTGATGGTGACTTTTTGATGAACGGCCAAGAGCTGGCCACCGCAAGCGCCGAGGGCGTCAAAACAGTTGTTCTGCTTCTGAACAATGGGATGTACGGCACGATACGCATGCACCAGGAGCGCGAATTTCCGGGACGGGTATCGGGTTCCGGACTGCGTAACCCCGACTTTTGTTTACTCGCGCAAGGCTATGGCTACCACGCCGAGCGGGTCACACACACCGCAGACTTTGAAGCAGCCTGGACGCGCGCTTGGGCACACCCCGGCGGCGCATTGATCGATCTGGTACTCGACCCTGAAGTCATCACGCCGCGTTCAACACTGGCCGAAATTCGTGAGGCGAGCCGCGGTAAAGCCTAGGCTGACGGCATCAAGCGCCGCACCATGAAATCGCAGGCGGTGAGTAAGTGGGTGGTGGCGAGCCTTTCGGCGGCTTCGCCATCGCGGCGCTCAATGGCCTCCCATATCTCGGTGTGCTGCGCCCAGATGTCGCGGGGCTCTTCGTCCTTCAACAACACCTCACTCATCACGCGCATGGTGTAGGTCAGGTGCGTGGCCATGGTGGCCTCGACCAGCTGGTTGCCACTGACTTTGTAAATCAGTTCGTGGAACTTGATGTCCGACGCAATCATCTGGGTCACATGGCCTGCAGCAACGCCTTTGCGTCCCGCATCCAGAAGCGCATGGCCCTGCGCGATTTGGGCATCCGTGACCAAGTTGGCGGCACGCCGACAAGCCATCCCCTCAATCGCCGCGCGGATGTCATATACATCGCGCACATGCTTGGGGTTCAGGTGCGCCACCACCACGCCGCGGCCGACAGCTTCTTCGAACAAACCTTGGTTACGCAGTAGCAAAAACGCCTGTTGTACCGGCTGTCGCGATACTCCCAGCGCTTGCGCGATTTGCTCTTGTATGACACGTTCACCCGGCTTGATACGCCCCGACAAGACCTCCTCCAGCAAGGCCTCTTTAACCTGGTCGACGAGATTGGGTTGGGGGGCGATCGTTTTCATATGGGGCAAGTCTAGCGCAGTGCACGCATCAAGCCGCGTAGCGTTCCCGAAGAACACAGTGGAGTAATTTGCCAGTGGGGTTGCGGGGCATCTCATGGTCTTGAATAAGCGTCACCTGCTTGGGACACTTGTAACCCGCCAAGCGCTCACGGCACCATGCAAGCAAGCCGCGCGAATCCACGCCTGTCTCGTCATGCAGCACGACAAACGCATGCACGGCTTCACCCCATTTCTCATCGGGAATCCCAATGACCGCAACGTCTTTCACAACCGGGTGCGTCCCCAAGACCCCTTCCACTTCTGAGGGATACACGTTCTCACCGCCCGAGATGATCATGTTGCTTTTTCGATCGACTAGGTGGATAAAACCGTTTGAATCACGGTAACCGAGGTCACCAACGGAACACCAATGACCGGCGTAAGCGGCTTGCGTTTTCTCCTCGTTTTTCCAGTAGCCATCGAATGAATACGCGGTCCGAGAGAACAGTTCGCCGACCTCGCCATCCGGCACATCCTGTCCATCGGCATCTAAAAATCGGATCGGGCCCGACATCGCCCACTCGCGACCCACCGAGCCCAGTTGCGTCAACTGCTCGTGGGGTCGCAGCAACGTGACCCAGCCCGCTTCGGTCGAGCCATACAACTCGTACAGTCGGCCATTTTTGAAGAAGTCCAGAATCGCCAGCTTGGTGTCTTTACGCGCAGGCGCCGAGGAGATCATCAACCGCCCAACGGCCGACACGTCGTGCTGCGCTTTCACCGCCTCGGGCAAGCCGAGCATCATGATGAAGTGGGTGGGGACCAGCGATGTGAACGTAATGCGTTCTCGCGCCAACGTGCGCAGCAGTTTCTCTGGCTCAAAGTGCTGACTGTCATCGATCACGCAAGTCGCGCCCAAGTGCGCAAAGGTGTGGCTGAAGTAAAGTGAATTGGCATGGCACATGGGCATCACCAACAGCGCGATATCTTGATGGGTAAAGCCCATTTCCAAAGCCGTGGCCATGGCAATCAGGGTGCTGCCCTCATGGCTGCGAATCACGCCTTTCGGTTTACCGGTGGTCCCTGAGGTGTACATGAGGGCACTGGTATCCGATGGCAGCACCGTCACCGGCACGGACTGCTGCGAGGCGGTTTCAATCAACTGTTCGTAGTCTTGCCAGCCATCGAGGGGTTCCGTTCCCATGCTGATTCGCACCAAGTCTGGCGCGACACCTGGCGCAGCGACGCGGTCGGTTAACGCCGTCTGCGCGATCACGCAACGTGCCTCGGCGTCGCCGAGGATATAGGCGACCTCTGGTGCAGTCAGCCGGAAATTGATGGGGACCACCACCAAACCAGCGCGCGCCATTGCGGCATAAATTTCCATCCACTCGGCGCAATTGAAAGCCAACACCGCGACCCGGTCCCCCTTGCGCAGCCCCAACGCCAATAGACCATTTGCCAACCGCGACGCGCGGTTGTTCCAAGCGCTGAAGCTCATTTCACGGCGGGAGTCCCGCACACCAATGGCATCAGGTTTCAGGCGTGCATGACTGGCTAAGACATCGGACAGGGTGAGCAGGCGGTTCATTTTTTCCTCGGTTGCGAACATTGGTTGGTTTTGATATATTGAATTCTGAATGCAGGACTCAAAAAGGTCAAGAACCCATG
>ENA-UPTJ01000328-UPTJ01000328.1-marine-metagenome-genome-assembly--contig:-NODE-328-length-30183-cov-6.062666_pt1 | contig 30183 bp, 34 predicted proteins | sample MGYA00238168_ERZ767080 | MGnify/ENA primary metagenome ERZ767080 (study PRJEB28935, sample SAMN06266237) | marine metagenome | isolation source: Columbia River Estuary | place: USA:Columbia River Estuary... | reverse complement strand
CACTTCAAATCATTACCTGGTGTAGAGGCAGTGGCATGATTTCCATTTATTTTCATACCAATACTGCCCGTCATAAAGTTGGTACAGTTTCTAATATATGGACTTCTCCATCTATTAGTCGGTCCTTCATTCGCTGGTCCTGGAGCAATATACCCAGAAACGGCATAATCTGCAGGATTAGTTGGAGGGAATGCTACGGCACCACAACCGGTATGTGCAATAGAAACACTCGATCCTGCAAAGTTTATGTTTTCAATCAGACATCCTCTTCTGACATGGAAAACATCTTTAGTAACATTAAGAGGTCTAATCGTAACAAGTCTCAAATCTTGCCCCGTGACTGTAACATCAGTACGAAGACCAATTGGATTATTTTCGGTATAAACTCCTGGTCGAATCACAATTGTATCTCCAGGTTCTGCTACTGCCGCAGCACCACCTACAGTTGATTTTGCATCACCTTCAAGTAAACCAGTGTTCGTGTCATTACCATCTTTAGTGACCCAAATTGTATTTTGAGTCTCAACTCCAGCAGGTCTCCAAGATACTCCAGTTCCTACAGATGATAATCTATAGTCAAATTTACCAGTAGCAGTACTGTTGTTTACATCTATTAAAGATGAATTAAGTTCAACTGTCCCATCAAAAACAGAAGTTCCATCAACATCTAAATTTGCTTGAACATTTACTATATTAGTTGCAGAATCAAGATTTAAGTTTCCAGTTGCAGTATCAATAGTATTATCATTAGCACCATCAGCAATTCTAATTTCTCCAATATGTGCATCAGAGAATGGCAATGCGGAAGTTCCCAAATACGCCCCCTCATCAGAGTCTGGTACAATACCAGTATCAACGGTTACTAATCCTCCCAATCTTGAAGTTAAATCAACATCTAAAGTTGCATTTAAGGTAGTAGCACCATCTACATTTAGAGTTGTATCTAAATCTGTGGCACCTTTTACATTAAGTGTTGTTTGTAATGTAGTAGCACCATCTACATTTAGAGTATCGTTGAGAGTAGTTGCACCATCAACATCTAGAGTAGAATCAAATTCAACTTCATCTACAACATGGAGATCTCCATTTACATCTAATTTAAATGCTGGAATAGTAAGTCCAATACCAACAAATCCCAAAGAAGTAACAACAAGATCTTGTCCAGTACCTCCGACTTGAAATCTCTCAAAAACTACCGAAGTTCCTATACCAACATTAGTCAGTCTATAAATTGATGCAGAACTACCAGCACCAGCAAATCCCCATAAGTCTTGTGTACGAATGTCCGCAATCCAATTTGGATTATCAGAATTAACGACAGGTACTAAAGTATCTGTTCCTACACCGAGACTATTTGTCTGAACAAAATTTATAGCTGCAAATGCTTGTGCTAAATCATCTGTTGGTATGAATACTCCCTGGTCCTGAACATAAAAATAATTTGGCATCGTAATTGTTTATGTTAAAAATATTTATGGATCATAATTATTATTCCGGATAAATTGGAACACCTTCATCCAAAATGAAAATTCCATCCGAATATGTGGAAAGTCCTACGATTGTACCAAATCCGCAGCATGGAGAAGCACCATCGACAATAAGAGGGATCCAACGAATTCCATTAACATCTCGGGACAGTTGATATCCATTTCTTCCAGGAACATTTACCGAATCATAAATGTTTTCATCTATTTTAACACTTCCCGCAACATCCAATCTTTGTTGTGGTTGGGTAGTACCAATTCCAATCCTACCATTTACAATTATATTTTCTCTAACATCTAGATTGTCTAAAAATATATTTAATAAATCTTCTGGTATCTTATATGTAATATCAAATTCTAAATCTTTCTCAGTTACAAACTCTATTTCATCAGAAACAAAATACTTTTTGGCGTAGGTGAATGTACTAAATGCTGCCATTTTTTATAAATTACTTTTTTTATCGTAGTGATAACCAACAATTGATCTTTCAGTATTATCTCCTGGATAATCTTCTATATCTCCCTCATATTCTACTATTAATTTTTCGGTATCTATTCTTTCGCCAAATATATGATAAAAACAGCATACTAGAATATTTTCTGCTGATTCTAATACAACTTCTTTACTATCAAAGCATTTTACAAAAATATTATGATAGGAACCAATTGGAGTAACCGAAATTGTGATTGTATTCGGATCCACAAGTTTTTCCCAATATTCAGGAAGTTTAATTATATTTGTATTTATTAATTTTCCCCTAACATATACTGCTGCTTCCGGACCCTCAAGACAACTATGAGTTAGTCTCCAACCTTCCTTTGTTGGGTGAGGAATATCAAAGTTTTTCTTTGCCGAAAGTCTGTGTTTTCCATTATTTGAATAAACTTCTCTTTTTGCCTTGACAGTTTTTCCCACATTAACATTCCCATCTACATTAACATCTATTTTAACATTCACACTCTTCTTAACATTCACATTACCATCAGTATTAATATCAGGAGTGTTGGGTTCTTGGGGGTTTTTGATTACATTCAGAGTTCCATAAAGATTAGAAGCGGCAGGACCTCCTCCGGGATAAACTTCCATACCAGCCCACATTATTGGAGCCTTATTAAAGTTTATTTCTTTACTTAGGTAAGTCTTATCTGCCATATAATTATCCTATTGCTCCATATTTATTTGTACCACCGGCATTAAAAGTTTCTTCAACATCATCATCACCACAGGGAGAACCAGCGGGGAATATTTTTTCACCGGTAGATGTTCCTTTAGGAGCAAGATTTCCTGTTTTTGCTATAGTATCTGCCTGATTTGATTGAGTTACAAAACGAGAACCAGCCTTAATATTTACATTTCTACCTGCGGTCAAATTAATATTTTCATCGGCATCAAGAATTATATTTTTTGCTCGAATTCTGACATTACCATTTCTTTCTGCCGTGATTGTTACATCTCCATTCTTACCAGCGATTACAATATCCACTCCACCACCAGAATTATTCTGCCCGGCAATAATTTCAATTGAGCGGTCGTTGTAAATATGATACATCCCACTACCATTAGTCAATCCACATACATTATTATCCAGATCATCGGTGACTCCGTACATGGTATAAACATTAGCACCATCCAATCCTAACTGCGGATTTCTAACATCTATTCCAAAGTTAGGTCCCAGTTTCCAATAACTTCTTTCTTCCCAGTTTGCCTCTCTAGCCATTTTTATACCACACAATCAATAACTTGTTTTATTTCACCCTGGAATGAAGTTCTAAATCCAAATACTGGTTTTAATTTTGCTCCAGAACCAGTTTTACTTACCATTCTAAGTATTGGTAAATCTGTAATGTCACTAATATTTATTGGAGTAATACTAACGATTGATCCATTATCAATTACAACATCATATTCATTTCCAAAGTTGTCAGTTATGGTATCTCCTGATTGATAATTGTATCCGGGATTTAAAATTAAAACTTCAGAAATCGTGATGTTCTGTTGGTCTGTGAGTGTAGTATTAATATCTCCAGTACCACCATCGACACCAGTACCACCATCGACACCAGTACCAGTGCCACCATCAGTAACAATAATATCACCAACTTGTGGTTGGTTTCCTAATGTATAACCTTCGCCATCAGAATTCATTATAATTGCCGTAACCTGCCCGTTCTCGATGATAGATTGAGCCACGGCACCATATCCTTTTCCACAATTATCAGTAATTGATACAAATGGTGGATAGGTATAACCAGAACCGCCGGATGTAAGAATTGCTCCAATAATACTTCCCGTATCTCCACTAATAGACCCAAAGATTGGAAGTGCCGACGCTCCAATACCGCCACCACCAAAAATATTAATCGATGGAGGATTACATACTGTTGGTATTCCACCAAAACAATTACTCAATCCACTACCAATAAAGTTCGGGTCACTAATTCCGGGATTTAAGAAATCAAGAGGTCCTATGATGCCCTGAATTCCAGATAATCCTGATTCTGGATCAGAAGCAATAGCACTAGCTGTATTAGCAAGATCCAAAATATCATTTATATCAAACGATGAGGATTGAGTTGGTCCAGAACCAATCGTCCATTTCTCAACACCAGGATCCGTTTCTTCTTCTCCACAGTTGAGTGATAATGAAATACCCAAAAGTCCGCTGGCAAGTTGTGTTACTGTGTCTACAAGATTAAAACCACTAAAACTTAAGATAAAAGAAAGGGCCCCAAGAACAGCGGACATTCCTGCTATGATTAAATCAATAATTCCGTTAAGCAATCCTCCAAGAAATTGGTCTATAACACAGGTCACAACATTCGCAACATTTTTTAATAGGGCACATACCATATCACTTATAAGTCCACCAAGACTTTCTATAATGCTCGCAATTAAACAGGGAATTAATTTTTGTAATTGTTTTATGGGTTCAATTGTTGCACACTGTGCTTCTACTCCCGCTAAATGTGCCCCAGATTTACTCGTCGGTACTGCTGCCGCCGCTATATCATACACTTGTGCCACACCTTGTTGTAGAGCTGGTTCTAATTTCTCATAAGTACCATTCACAGCTCCGGAAACTATTTCTGTGGCAATACCTTGTATTTTTTGAGAGATTTGGTCGCACAATTCTTCTACTTTATCATCTATCCAATTTGATGCTAAATTTGGAAATGATTTTAGGTCCTGTAGATACTTAATCGCATTTTCCAGTTCTGTGGAAATCTTTTCCATCTTGGAACCAGGTTTTGTTGTCGCAAGTTGAAGTGTATCTCCAATTACACCAGACCAGGCAAGTTGGTTAATACTGTTTGCGGTTTGTGGTGGTAGATAATATGGAGACTCTTGTGCTTTTTTTGTCTCCGCATTTTGTTCGTTTTTCTTTATTCTGGAACCATCATTTTGGATTCGTGTTGTATATCCGGTAAATGGTACAAAAGGGCTGACATAATCTTCACTTGGAACCTGATCTGTTTTTCCAAAACACCCGGAGATCACGGGGATTTGGGCGTTATCTCCATCCAGAAAAAATCCAAATACAATATCACTCGGTCTTACTTTATGATTAGTACCATAATTTGCCGACCCCGTTCCATCGGATGTGGATAGAAGAACTTGAGCCCACGGAAGATCTTCATTTGGTAATTCTACGACACTATAAGGATGATATCCCATAATGCGAACCTTAAGTCTATTTCCCCATCCATCTTTATTGAGTTGCTTCTGAACTTCTTCTGGCGCAATCTGCCCTATCCACCACCGAAATCCGTCTCTTCCCAGAAAATTACTTTTGAGTAGTGATTCTTCCATTTATGATTGTCCCGTATTCGTTCCGTAATTGCCAAATGTATCTCTAACTAATGTCATAGAAGTATATGAACCTTCGGTATCAAAATGATGGCACAATTCTTTTATCATATATAGACCACTTTGTTCGTCGTCATATGTTGCACCATCTTCTCTGGAAATTTTAGGAAACTTACAGGTTATGATATCACCAGCTCTCAAATTAGTGTTTGAGGGTACGGTCATACTCAAGGTCTGCGTAAAGAGTATGTTGTATCTCATAATTGCTTGTGATTGATACTTAAATGGGTCGGAGTTTCCTTCGGTTGAAACTCCAACTTCCACAGTACCAATATCCAAAACCTGAGTTAAAATTCTTGAGGGAGAGTCTCCAAGACTTACATTAGAACTACTTGAAATCTTTGGTAGTTGAAGTTCTTGCCCTAAATTACTCATACCACTCACATAATCATTCAATCTAAAAGTTCCCTCATCTGGTGGTGTAAACTCAAAGGTTAATGGATTATAAAACATTCTATAACTAGAATATACACCTAATCGAAGTTTCTCAATTAAATTTTGATTCCTGTTTGTAGTGTATTGTAAAATATTAAAGTCATTATCTCTTACAGTTCCCGACTGGTTTACATCACTATAAGTATAAACAAATTCTTTATCATTAAAAGATTTTCTTGGAGGTTGTGAGATTAGGTTATCAATTGACCTAAAATTAAAACCATCTTGTGTTTGATAAAATACACATCCTGCCGTTGCGTCTTTCTTTGAGATATCAGGAACTCCTTTGGATGCCAACCATACTAATACCGTAAATGGTTTTCTTAGATTACCAATAAATCCATATTTGTTCTGTGTCTTATCAATCTTATCAATCTTATCGGTCTTTAGATATTCTTTGATAATACTTTCTACTGAATCACTAATTGATTGACCGGGTGGAAACCTTTTTGGAACTCTTGTGGTTTCATTTGTGATTGCCTCTCTCGAAACTAAATTAAGCTCAAAGAATTCTCGTTGAGACTCTGAAATAACATTTGTAATACTAGAAACATAAAGATAATCTTTCTCATCGGTTGCGAAATCTAGTCCGGGATTTGTTCCAGAATTTCCGGCAATCTTTAGAGAAACTCTCTCACCACCCCTTAAAGGAAGACCATTATAAATTGACTGAAATTTTCCTGTCGCATTTCCTTCATTATCCTGTGCCTGAATAGAATCTCCGGTATTTCCCACCTGAATCTTTACGGTAATCGTGGGTGAGAAAATATCCTCATAGTAATCAATAGAAACCGTACCAGTTCTAATGTCAACCGTTCTTTTCTGGTCGTTGGATTCGAGTATAAGTTCTTCGTAAATTGACTTTTTAGTTGACATTAGGTATATGCTAAATCTAGTAGAAGTTTCTTTGTGATGAAACTATTTAACGGATTAATTATGATGGGAATCATCATCGCTCCTCCACCACCAATAGAACCTTGTGATTGTGGTGGTGGTTCTTCTTCTATGATAATAATACTAGGTCCAACTTGTTGCTGTGCCAACTGCTGAGATGCTTGTTGTCTCTGTTGAGTTCCTGATGATGTTATTTGTGCTGGTGTTGGTCTAGGTGTAGCAACTTGTGCTGGTTGTCCCGCAAGTCCAGTAAGTTGTTTTCCGATTGAAAGAAGTCCTAGATATGGTCTTGGGTTTATAGAATTTCCACCTCCCGGTCTTACTTCAAAGTGAAGATGTATTCCTGTACTTCCCCCAGTACTTCCAATTTCACCAATTGTTGCTCCATTATAAGTCTGCCCTTGCTTTACATATACCTTTGCCAAATGAGCGAAGCGATATATGGTATTTCCGGATTTAATATCAACATAATTTCCGTAACCTCCAGAATCAAAAGCAACGAGATTAACCTTACCAGAAAGTTTTAATGCAACAAAATATCCACGACCCGCTGGAGCTATATCAATTCCATGGTGCATTCTATATTTACCAGATGTGGGTCTTAATCTCATTCCTCTTTCTGATGTAATTATTCCTGCTGCTCCTCCCGGTTTTCCTTTGAACTGGTCTACAACTGATGTTGAAACTGCTTGTGATGATTGTATTGGTGCTGGTGTTCTTGGAGTTGTTTGTGTTGGAGATGACTTAACTTGTTCCAAAACCGCCTTAATTTTTTCCGGTTTTAATGAACTACTTTGGTCTTTATAATAAAAATTTCCATAAGCATTTGGAAGCGCAGCCCATTCTTGAGAAAGACCTTGCATAAAAGTTTCAGTAGGAATTCTGCCTGCCAACCAAGCATTACCTCCTCTACCTTCAATTTGTTTTATGGCAAGAACATCTTGAACTTGTGGGCTAAAAACTGTATTTTCATTGAAACCCGCTGCTTTTGCTCTACCAAGAAGAAACTGGGGCATTTGTTGATAACGACCAGAAGCACCAGGAGCATTTCTAGCAATTTCACCAATTGTCATTTGACTTAATCCGGGTCTTACTCCTCTAGGAGCACCGTTTTGGGCATCATAACCATTATTTTTTTTATCAGTTGAAGACTCAACAGAAGAAATTATGTCTAATAATGGTTTCCATTTTCCTCCACCAGAAGAACCAGAAGGTTGCTCTCGCATACTCTCATTTTCATATTGAGTTCCAAAGGGTTGTGCATCCTCCCCACTCACAACTCCTTCTCCAAGAGATGTTGTGAGTAACTTAAATCCTTCATCAAACTGACTTTGCATATCCTCAAAAGTACCACCCAAATCCTTTAAGGAACTCTCAACTCTTCCCTTACTATCCGTAAAGTCAAAGGTTAGAATATTTTTACCAACGGCACCTAAGAGATTTCCAAATCCTCTAAACATCTTTATGGTATTATTAAAAAATCCAGTTACAATAGTATAAAGTCTTTGTATTCTAGCAATCAATTCTTGTGCCATCGTAATAATTGATGGCAAATTAGTAAGCAACCATCCAACTAATAGTGTTCCTAAGAAGTCCATAATTCTTCCAAGAAATCCTTTAGCACTTGAGGCAACTGCTTTTGCCTGCCTCTTAACCACACCACCAATAGTTGATGCTTCTAACAAGTCTTCTTTATTCTTTCTTCTTTCATCTTCTTGTCTTCTTTGAGACAAAATAGAATTTCTTGATAGTAATTCTTTTTTTACTTTTGTTTTCTTTAACAAAACATTATTAAGATTTCCAGAATTCTTCCTAAGTCCAGAAAATGAATCCTTTACCGATTTAATTCCTGAACGAATATTAAGAAGACTACTGGATGGTTTTACTGCTACTGCCATCTTATGTCACCACATTATAATTTACTTGTGAATAGAGCACATAGAAATTATCTGGATTTGATGCTGATATTGCCGGGACCTGATTTACTGAACCACCAGTGGGGGCGGCACCAGATCTTTGTTGGGCGGAAGATGCTATTCTTTTATAAACTACATTCGGTGCTGGTGCTGGTGCTGGACCAACATTAACCTGTGTGGAAACTCTATTGGTTTGTGCTGGTAATGGTTTTATATTTACCTGACTTGGTTGTGATGAAACTTGATTACCTTCTTCTGGTGTTATATTAACTTCACCATATTGTGGTGCCTGAGTGAAATCAATTGAAGATGCCTGTTTCTCCAAATCAACCATTTGCTGATTGAATGACATATCAGAGGCAGGAGCAGAAGCAGCAACAGATGTAGTAGAAGGTGTAGCGGCAAAAGTTGTTGGTGGTTTTGTAGATGATGGTATTACTGGACTTTGTGGTTTTGCTGGTGAGGGTTTTGCTGATACAGAAGAAGTTGCTGCTGGTGTTTGGGGTTTTCCAAAAAATTTATCATATATGTCTTTACCAAATCCAGAACCAACACTATATCCAGCAATTCCTCCTGCAAAAGATCCTACAGGACCTAAAAGCCCACCTACTGCGGCAGATGGAGCCGCTGCAATAACACCAGCCGCAGCTCCTGCAAGTGCCCTGCCAGGATCCTCTCCCATAGCAATATCTAATGCTGTTCCTACAGTTCCTTGAATAAAAGGACCACCAATATTTCTTAATAACCCTCTGCCAAATCTACTGGCGGTAGAAAGTAATCCTCTTCCACCAGCGCCAGCATTTGGCGCTGCAGGTGCTGCAGGAACTACTGGCGTTGGTGGTGGTTTTTGTTTTCCAAGACCAAGCAAGGCTGCTCCGGCACCCTTTAAAAGATTTCCAAGTGCTCCAAAAAATCGACCGACAGTATTCTTAAGTAACCATCCACCAATCTTAAGAGATAATCTAGTAATAGTTGCTGCAATTGCAAAAAATCCACCATTCAATAAGAATAATGTTGCGGCACCAATTCCAAGAGCCTTTAGAACATTATCTCTAATTTCTATTAATTTTTTACCATTATCTTCTGATAGTGCTCGAAGAGTTTCAATTCCTTGATTTGTCAGCCATCCAAGTAACAGTGTTCCAAAGAACTGTGATAATCTACTTAAAATAGATTGTGTTTTTTCTGCGATTGCCTGAACCGGAGCAATTAATGCACTTTGTATTGCTCTTTCTAAAAGACTTTCTCTACCTGCTCTTAATCCTAATTCTGCTGCTCTTCTTTGTTCCTCGTTTTCTTGTTTTATACGATTTTGTTCTAGAATACTATCATTAGTAATTGCTTTCGTAACATTATTTAACGAATTGTTAAAACCAGTAATTTCACCTCTTAAACTTCCAACGAGTTCTTGTACTCCGTTTATCGTCTGTGTCTGAATGAATATTACTTTATTTAAGTTGGCAACTTCAGAACTTAAGGTATTAACCTGACTCTGTACGGTAGTTATTGATGTAGATTGAGACTTTACAATTGACAGAGTTTCTGGATCCGATTTCTTACTGATTGGAACAAGTGCTCCACCGCCACCAAAAATATTTGACGATACTTGACTTTTTTTGAAGAGTGCCTTTCTTCTTTCCGCAGACAAATAGGACCCCGATATAGGATCCACTCCACTTTGAGCTACTTGTGCTAAATCAGCCATTTGCTTGATTCTTTAGGTTTTCTTCTTCAATATAATTTTGGAGTAAAGTTATATAAATTTCCCGTTCCCAAGGTATCATTTCCTCTAGTTCAGTCAAAGAGTATTTATGATGCTGAATTAATGCGAAAGTTGTCTTATAGTATGACGCAAGATCAGTATGCGCCATACTCACACGAAAAAAGCCGATAATCCCTCCAATACAACTTCACTTTCTACACCAGTCTTTGGATTTTTAATCTTGATTGTATGTGAAAGTTTAGGCATAGTCTCAAAGAACTTCTCAACTTCTTTAAATTGTTTAGAACTTAATTGTTCCACAAATTCTAATAGTTCTTTTTTAGTAGAATCCTTTGCCACCCAAGATTCTTCTTCTGAATAAATTTGATCGATACATGATATAATTAAATCAAAAGTATCATCAACACTTACACTATCACCAGAATCAAAATTATTCTTAATAAATTCTGTCATAGATGGATATCTCATTCTCAAAGTCAGAGTATCATCCAATTTAATATCACGAGAATGTTTTGGATTCTCCTCAACATTAATTTCGTCCAAATTGATACTCATCGGAACCTGTGTCGTTTCATCATCAGGGCAGGTAATCAAAACATCTACAGTTTCTCCAACTGATTTACCTCTGATATTAAGAAACAAGTACTCAATATCAAATGTGGATAGGTCTTCTACTTTAATACCTTTGCTTAAGATACAATTCGAGATTACAGTTTTAACAGCATTTGCGATTTGCTTGGAATCTTCGCTTTCCAGAGCAATAATTAGAATTTTTTCTTCTTTAACCAGAAAGGGTCTATATCTAATTTTCTTTTTTAATGATGGAATTTCTAGCTCGTAAATTGGCGTTGTAATACGGGGGAGCGGCATTTTATTTAATTATAAAGTTCAGATAAACTTATTTATGTTACAATTCTTGGATTTACATTTCCTGGAGTAAGAATAACACCCCTTACACCACTTTCTCCAAGTGTGGAACCGGGTCTATAAACAACTCTTTGAGTATTAGATTCGCCAGTATCACTATTGAAAAGTTTATTATTGTCATTATTTTGTATAAAATCCAAACTTAATGTTCTGCCACAAACATATCGTTCATAATTAAATGTTGCATTTACTTTTAATACATCAGAACCACTATACTGAACTGGTATAGAACTCAAAGAAAGTGGAAAAAGTCCAAAGAAATTATATTCAATTTCTGCGTTATAATCTCGGTCAAATTTAATAATTTTAGTCATATTGCTCTTATAGTCCTTTGGATATCTCATCCTAAAATAGTAACCGTCAACGGATGGATTCTCATTAGACCCACTGGAAATAAATTCCATCCAGTGCTCTATAAATTTTAAAGTTTTATAATCACTATCCACATAAAATTCTAGACCGATTTCTGTAAAGATTCTACGATGAGCGACTCTTTCATTTACCCCGGTATAATTATTTGTAACCTCGGCAGTTGCCAAAGAAGTTCCGGGTAGTGATGCCGAAAAACAAAGTAATCCGGCTTCATTACTAATAAATAATGGGTCAACACCTCTTATCGCAAGATGCGATAAAAGTGGACCGGGCAGACCACCAAACACAACCTGAAAGTGTGAGCTCTGGGCGAGATTCGTAAAGAGTGGTTTAAAGTCGGATATTCTGCGGATACTAGGCACTCTAAATACCTTTTATGAGTCTTAATAGTATAAGTATTTAGATGTCTTATAAGGGAAAGTTTAAACCATCATTTCCGGAAAAGTATGTTGGAGACCCGACAAATATTATCTACCGGTCTCTGTGGGAACTGAAGTTTCTCAAATATTGTGATACGAATGAAAATATTTTAGAATATGCCTCCGAAGAACTTGCCATTCCTTATCGTTCCCCGATAGATGGTAAAGTTCATAGATATTTTCCCGATGCTTATATAAAAGTCAAGGAACCAGATGGAAGCATTAAAAAATATTTGATTGAGATTAAACCTTATAAGCAAACGATGCCACCACCAAAACCAAAAAGGCAGACCAAAGGATACATCTATGAAGCATATGAGTATGCCAAGAACCAATCAAAATGGGAAGCAGCAAGAGAATATTGTAAGGACAAAGGATGGACCTTTAGAGTTCTCACGGAAAATGAATTGGGGATTTCCAAAAAATGAACCGCATCAAACCCCTACTTAAAAAATTATATGGAACAGAAGATGCCGATGATTTAATGTTGGAGATACTTGATGTATTAAAACAAACCACCGGTTCTCCAGAAGCAGGTAATATCTATACTTTTGTTTATAAACCAAAGACACCGGGTATAAGATATGATGCAAATCCGTTGGTTGCCGTTACAAATGTTTATTCTTGGGGATTTAGTGGTATTAACTTCCACTGGGGGGAAAAACGACAATATACTCTTGAGGAAGTGATTGGACCTCTACATATTGTGAATAAAAATGAGCTTGGTGATTTAAGAAGAATGCCTTTCGGACAAATCAAGATAAATAACTAAAAAAGATAAATGGTAAACGGATTTAACGTATCAGCAAGTTTATCGCCAAATGCGGAAAGAATTGCGGCGTCTGCTTCTGCAAAACTTTCCTCGTCTGTGGCACCTCTTAGATATCCACAGAAAAGTATTGGAAAAAATGATGATTACCTAGAAATAGGTGTGATTGAGTATGTTGCCAATAAATTAACATTGGGGCAAGATAATCTTAAATTAAGATCTCAAACAGAAGCAATACAACAATCTAATCAAAAAGCAAAACAAACAATACAACTACCAATACCATCAAATATTGGAGATACAAATCAAGTTGATTGGGGTAATGGAGATAGTTTAAATGCTCTTCAAGCTGCAGGAGTAACGAACATAGGAAATGTTCTTACAAGTAGTAATTTGGGAAAAGGTATTATTGATGCTTTTAAATCTATGGGAACAACCGCAAAGAATGTTGCAATCCAAGGTGGGGGACAAGATTTAGTTACGAGTTATTTTAGCGCAGAGTTAATAAACACATTAGGGGCAAACGTATCTCCAGAATCACTTATATCAAGAGCAACGGGTCAAGTTTTAAATCCAAATCTAGAATTACTTTTCAGTGGTGTCAATCTAAGGACTTTTCAATTTGATTTTGATTTTGCTCCAAGAGACGAAAAAGAATCTAATGTCGTTAAAGAAATTATAAGAGTCTTTAAGCAATCTATGGCACCTAGAACTGGCAGTAATACTGAAGGGGCTGGATTATTCATTAAAGCGCCGAATGTTTTCCTCCTAAAATATAAGAGTGGAAGTCAGGAGCATCCTTATCTAAACAAATTTAAACCCTGTGCTTTGACAAGTATGGGTATGAATTATACGGGTTCTGGTTCATATGCGACTTATGCGGATAAAACTCCGGTTCATATGAAATTGTCTCTTAGTTTTACCGAACTCAATCCAATTTATAATGAAGATTATAATAGTAGTGTTGGTCTTCAAGCAGTAGGTTACTGATATGTCTTATTTTAGAGAGCTTCCAGATTTAGAGTATCAATCACCTTTTGCCGATAGTAATTCCTCACAGAATTATGTAAGGGCAAAGAATTTATTTCGTCGTATAAAACTTCGTGATGACTTAAAAAATGTTTTTACTCTGTTTAATAAGTATCAGATTCCAGAAGGAGCAAGACCCGATACTGTTGCCGAAGAAGTTTATGGAAAAGCAGATTATGACTGGGTTGTTTTATTGACCGCAGGTATTATAAATGTCAGAGATGAATGGCCTCTTTCTAATAAAGACTTATACACATATGCGGAAGAAGTTTATGGAAATGACCTAAATGCCATACATCATTATGAAACCACAGAAGTCAAAGATTCTAATGGACGACTTATACTTCCATCTGGTAAGATTGTTGATTCTAACTTTACTATTCCAAAACCAAATGATTACTTGGCAACATTAAATCCGGTTGTTGGGATTAGTAATTATGTATATCAAACTAGAAAAAATGAGGCAAATAGGACAATCTATCTTTTAAGAACGGATTATTTACAACAATATCTAAATGATATGAAAAAGATTATGTATTATGAAAAGTCTTCTCAATATATTAATAAAAAATTAATTCGCACCGAGAATACAAGAGTCACGATGCCATAAAAAAAGGGGAGAAATCTCCCCTTTACTAAACTATTCTGCTAATTTTGCGAAATATGACAATTCGTCAAAATCCTCATCATCAACCGCAACAGAGCGAGATGATTTTAGACTATTGAGTTCTCCACGAAGATCCTCGGTGAGTGATGGTGCCGAACCACGATAGTCATCCTCATCATTAACTTCTTCATCAGTACGACGAGAACCTTTAGTTCCAAGAACAGAATCAAGACGAGTCTTCAGTTCTTCATAAGACTTAAACTGACTTGGGGCAACAAGTTCAGCGAGAGAGTTCTGCTTCTTCCATAGTGCCTCCAGAGCATCATCATCATCCAGAAGAGGTCCAGGAACAGCAAACTCACTCGAATCATAGTTACGATATCCGGCAACATTCTTTGCCTTCAGTTTAAAGTTAGCACCTTTCCAGAAGTCAAATGGGTCAATTGATTCCTCATCCTCAAACTCAGGTTGCATCGCCGCAGTAAGTTTGTCAAAGATTTTTTTGCCGAACTTATACAGAAAAACACCACCTTCGTTTTCTGGATTAGCGGGGTCTTTTACGACATAAATGTTGGAAATATACGTCAGTTTGCGCTTCTGTTTGCGAGCAATTTCTTTACCAGCGTCAGTTCCATTATTCCAAAGTTCAGAATTATATTCCGAAACTGGATCTTTTTCTCCAATAGTAGTCCTACTATTTTCAATATACCAACCTCCGGTTCCCTGAAATGCGTGACTATAAAGTTTTACAAACGGCAGGTCTTCTCCATCAGGAGCAGGAAGAAAGCGAATTACCGCATAACCATTATTTGCTTTGTCGCATTCGAGTTTCCAGAAACGCTCATCCCCCGAACTACTACTATTATTCATTTTTTGAACTTCTTTAACTAGTTTTTCAGTTAAAGAACCTAGTTTGGATTGTTTTTTAAGATTTGCAAATGACATTTGGATTTTTTGGATAAATTGGATTTGTTTTTATGACATCTTTATTATAGAAGATTTATAAAGGGATGTCAAGCCCTCGTCCAACCTTTATGGTGATTTCTTTTACCACAAATTACATGATGCATAGCTGAATCGGTGAGATTATTTTGTTCGCAAAAATATTTGAGATTATTTGCGGTATGTATTTTTCCTTCCGGATCTTTCATTACCCAAGTTTTATTATCTCTTGCTACTTTTCTTTCTCGTATTTGCTCCCTTTGCTCTTCTGTAAGTTTTTTGCCAAGCATTCCTTTTGGAGATATTCTTCCCATATGTGATTTACTCATTTTTCTTTTGGTTTCTTCAGATGCTTTTCTATTTTTAGCAGAATCTGATATTTTCTTTCTAACTTCTGGTCTTTTTGCTGGGTTATTTTCGCCAATCATATTTTCACTTGGAGTAATATAATAAAACTTTTTAGAAGTTTGCCTTGCTTTGTTGGCAAAATGAGGATTTTTATCTACTTCATAAAAGTCGTGAAGAACACATTCTGCCTCAAGTGCATCTTCTACGCTATCAAAAGTTTCTAAAATGATTTTTTGAGTTGGTTTAAAAGTTTTGTCTCTAAAACTTCCAAAATAATTTATATCTTCTTCTGGAAGACATTTACATTCTCTTTTTCCAATATATCCATTACCAAACTCTTCATAAGAGTAATAGACATAAAAATACTTTTTCATTCTTCTCTAATCGGGTGACATAAGTATTTATACAAGAAAGGAGCACCGAAGCACTCCAATCTAACCTGAAAAGTGTCACCCGATCAGGCATTTGTATTTATTACCAATCAGTCAAGATAATTTTTAAGGGATTCAATAGTTTGTTTCATATTACCAAAGAGAATACTCATATCAGTATCTTGGGCGAATCCCATAATGACAACTGACTTCTTTAGATTTTCTCTGATTTCAATTGCTTCCGGATCATCAGATAATGATATTCTCGTATACATAATCTGCTGTTTTTCAAGAAGTTCCGTCATTTTATTAATATGTTCTATTTTTTCTTCACGAGGACCCATAGTAAATGAAAACAGTCTCTCATAAAGAGTTTCTGAAAGTTCATTAATTTCTTTTAGTTCTTTCTGAACCAGTTCAGAATTAAAAAAATTACTCATTAATAATGTCCCGCAATAGTTTTTTATAATAGAATATATCAATATGTATAAAAGGTTTATATTTTTTAATTTTAAGAGATGTCATTTCCCATATAGGGTCTATAAGTTTTTTATCATACTCTTTAGAAAATGAAAATATTGTATCATATATTACCATATTCTCAATTGATATATCATTTCTTAAGAATGTCTTTAGAATAATTGGATGACCCTTCGAGCAGTCGAAGACACTTTTTAATTCTTTTCCCGAGAATAATGCCGTTGATTGTTCTTTGAATAAGTAGGTTAAACTCTGTTGTCTTTTCATCCATTCTGCGTATGTTCTTTCTCCAGAATTGATAATGTGCCCGATCCATATGCTCTGGGGATTGTCTGCCGCTATAAAGTTTGATACTAAAAAATCTACAATTTCTTTGTCATTATATTTTCTTGAAGATTTCTCGAAGAAGTATTTGTCTTTGCGTTTATTGAAAGAAGTTAGTGTTGCTCTTGTTTTTTTATATTTAAAGTAATCATATTTGGGATTACTGAAATGATTTTTCAGTCCCAAATATGCCTGATAAGTTTCAAAGGGGGACATTAGATAGGCAATTTGGCTTTCGAAGTTTTCTTCATAAAATTAAGATTCATCGCATCATACTTTAATCTATCTTTTAATGGTTTTGAGATCAGTTTAGTTACTGATTCGATTTCAATATTATTTTGTTCGCAAAACATAATAATAGCGTCGATATAATTACATTTTTCCTCAACAACTATATTCTCAATTTCGAGTGAAAACTTGGATGGAGAAAGAAACTTTTCATTAATTTGCTTTTCTAATTGCTCGTTATATTTTTCTAAATCTGGGGGATCTAATTTCATGTTTTCTATTTTAATCTCTAAAAGACTTTCCAAAATGTTTGGCATAATTTAATGTATTTTATATTTAGTATAACTTAAAATAATGTATTAGTCAACCCCCATGAGTTCAAGTTTATCATTCACAAACTTTTTGATATACTTAACCACTAATTTCATATACTTTTTTAGGTCACTTTCTTCATAGACAACGGACTCACCATCTTCACATGCCATAATAATCACAAGTTTCTTAATTGGAGTTCCCGTCATTTCATAATATGCCATACCATAAAACATCGCTTGGACGAAATAGTTCTCAATCCACTCTCTTGGTTTTGGTTTTTTAGAAGTCTTAAAGTCAATTACAGCGAGTTCACCATCATATTCGGCAATACAATCGGTTGTTCCGGCAACTCCAAGTTGGAGACTATAAAGTGGTCCCTCAAGGCAGTGGATATTATTAATTTTATTCAGTTCCGCCTTCGCAATCTTAAAAAGAAAATCCGGCAAAGGCGGAACTGACGGCAGAGTTTTATTATAAAGGTAGTTTTCCACAAGAGAATGCATATCCGTGCCACGAGAAGTAGCCGCTTTAGTGATCTTTTGCGCCTCATCCTCACCAACCCTTTTACGCCATTTGACAAATATTTCACGATTAAAATGACTAGTAACAGAGGTGATTGAAACTAATTTTAGAAGTTTATCTCCATCAGTAACATCATAGTAACGAACTCCATCGATTGTTTCTCTTTCGAGTTTTGGCAACTCAACATCAAGATGATTAAACATTAAAAACCTGCTTCTAATTTCGCAATAATATATTCTTTGACAAGTCCAGAACGAACAATATCATCGACACCAAACTCAATTATATCAAAAGATGGCATTTTACGCAAGACCGTCATAAAATCAATAATACCATTTCTCTCATTTGTTTTTTGTAAATCTGATTGAGACGCATCACCACAGAACATAATCTTGGAGTTTTCACCAACACGAGTGATAATGGAGTCAAGTTCGTGATATGACATATTTTGGAACTCATCTACAATAATAATAGAATTATCAAGCGTGGTTCCTCTTAAAAATGAAGTGCTCCAGAACTTAATTGTTTCTTGTGACTTAAGATTACCATAAAGCATATCGAAATCTACATCACTTGGCATTTGGAACATATACTTCACCATATTCTTATAAGGAATTTGGTAAATGTCAGATTTGTCATCATAAGAACCGGGAAGAAATCCAATTTCTCTTGTGGCAACTAAAGAACGGACAAGATAGATTTTTTCGTAAGGTGTTTTTTCATCTAAAACCTCACGAAGAGCATTATAAAGAGTGATGAAAGTTTTACCAGTACCGGCACATCCATAGGCAACTAAATGTTTCTGTTCCGCATAAGAATCAAAAAGTTTTTTTTGATTGTCTGTAAGTGGGTCAATATCTATTAGATATTCACCATTTAAAGGTTTTTTACGCTTTGCTTGACGAGTGGTAAGACCAACACCGATTGGTTGCTCTGCTCTTTTTCTTCTTGCCATAAGTGGTTAGAGTTTTTTTACAGTTGATCCTGGCATCTTTTGGGCACGACCCAAAACATCGTTCCACGAAGGGTGCTTGGCGGTTAATTTGTCCCGCCAATCCCCCGCTTCTCCAACATTCATTTGTGTTGGAATAAGAGGTCTAATATAAGGATTTTCTTTGAGATATGGTTCTTTTTCTGCCATATACATCCATTTCTCGAAGATTTCTCCTGTTTCTGTATTCTCAAATCTATAAGTCGGGCACATAAGGTATAATAATTTACAAAATATTTAGGGAGCGAGACGCGCTTTGTGTAATCTGCGATCTTCATAATAACCAAAGATTTCTGGAACCCATTCTCTCATTACTGACACCATTCCTTCACTTAATGCTTGGATTTCTACTTGAGCGTCTAACTTTGCTCTTAAGTCCAGAAAGTGTAGGGCAGAACGAAGAGAAAATGTAACCACAAAGTTCTGGCGAATATTTTGAGGAAGATAGTCTCTTAAATGTTCTTCTGCCATACCCCGAGTATTATAACCCTCCGCAAACCTCTCAGATGCCGCCAGACAGAACTTTAACTGCCTTTCGTAGTCATTCTTCGTCCATTCATACTTGTGCCCTTTACGGTCAAGGTAGAGACCTTCTGGACGCACATAGAAGACCTCTTCGGGTTTAAGTTCTCCTATAGCAACCTTCAGTACGCGACGACCAGTATATCTTTGCGATTGTACGTCAAAAGAAACTCCAATACGATGAGTTCTTGCCTGAACCATTACATTATGAACGAACCCAACACAATCCAAAGTAATGGAAGGATGCTCTAATGGTCCCCAGTGCCCTCTTTCATTCGCAAGCAGGTGCTCTACCGCCCACTCACCACATTCCTTCTCATTTGGAGGAAACTTGGTGTGAATTGGTTCTTCACTATAATCATTTTTACCTGCCTGCCATACAAGAGTTTGTGGAAGTTGTGTCTGACGGATCATCACAACCTGCATACGATGATCCAGTTCCAGAAGGTCTTTTGCTTTAATCGGTTTCATTTTCCAAATCCTTTTGATGTTTTTGTCTCAAGAATTGCCAGTTCTTCCTTAATCACCCGCAATTGTGATTTCATTTGTTTCAGTTGTTCGTCACTATAAAGATGATCCTGTCTAATCAGTTTCTCTAAAAGTTTTACCAGTTGCCGTGCTCTCTTACTCATTCTCCAAAAACCTCATCATAATCTTCTTCTAATGGAACAATATCAGATATTTTATATGTCTCGTCGGTTAAAATCTCTACCTTAAGACTATCGAGAAGAAGTTCCATATTTCTCAAAATCAATTTAATTTTATCTCTATCCATTTAACGAGTTCATACTGTTCCTATTATACAAAAAAAGAGAGAATTAGTCAATTCTCTCTTAAAAACCTTTTGGGGAGATTTTTTCGCCCTTCTGGGAAATCACTTTCGCCTTTTTCTTTCGGCTGGTTTATAACCCCACGATCTTGGATTTATTTTTCCACATCCAAAATCAATTTTTTTAATCACTCCGGCACCAAACTTATCATAATACATATCAAAGATACTTACTCTCTTTCCTCTACATAAGTCCAGATGCTTTTTGCCATCAATTTCATAAAATACAATATAGGCATCACTTGGATAATTGGGAGACCTCACATCATCAACTGAACCATCAGAAACTAATACCTCACAACTATATTGTGGTGGAAGTGACTTTTTTTCTTCGGGGGACCAGTTCATTAGTGTTTCCGTATTTTTTTCTCTCTCAACTACATCACGAAGTCTACTCACGAACGACCTCCCCATTTAATATCGGGATATGCCTGTGAGACAATCTCTTTTGTTATCTTATATTTAGTTTCGAGTTTCTTATCTTTGACAAGAAAAAGGATTTCTGCCTCAAGAGGATGAAGACCTTCGAGAACATTAATAAACATCGTTTCTCTACGAAGAGAACTCAATCCATCATTTCCACCCTTGATGAAATTATAAAACTTTGTATATTCTTTGCGAATAGATGATCTTCCCTGATCTTGTGATCCCAGTGATCGGGAATTAAGTTCTTCCATTTTACCAACGGCATCTTCAATTTTGCCGGATAGTGTTCCACTAAAAGAACCTTGTTCCCCAACACTTGAGTAAGGAACAATTCCATCGGGAAGAGATGATTTAATACTCTCATCAAAGTTCCAAATTAGAATGGACTTTAATGATGGGTCTTCATATCGTTGAAGAACCTCAACTTTCTTTAGATTAGTTCTTTGTTTTGATACAAGATTAAGAACCTCAAAGACAAATGGGTTCGCTGGAAGACTATCAACTGCAGGTACGGATTGCGATACCTTTGGTTTTGTAATTGGTGTTTTTGCTTTTGTCGCGGTCATAGTTATTTTATTAAATAATAAGTTGAAAATATTTAGTGATTATTCTTCATCATCATCGTCATCATCGTCATCATCATTAAACAGACCCCCATATTCTTGTTGAAATCCTTCATAAAAATCTGGCGAAACACTTAAAGAAACCACTTCATCAGCGATCAAGTTTCCGTCTCTATCAAAGAGTTCTGGATGCTGTCTGGGTATCTCACGATAATTCATCATATACTCTCTGGAAACCCATCCAATCAGTATTCCCACAACAAAAAACATTATGATAATGAACGAACCGAAAACTAAACTTGTAGCTAACATTTGTTTTCTCCGGTGAGGAAGTTATTCGATCTTACGAGTTTTGATCGATAATTCAAAGTAGATGGTTATTTCTTTCTTAAAGAGAAGAATTAACTTTTCGTAAATAATACCAAAAGGTTGCGATTTCTTTTGTTTTCCTCCGCTTAATATTAACTCAATACCACGATTTGGTGTGATATTGTTATTTAGGTTAGACATTAAACAATATGATTTTCCTGAAGGAACTTAACCGTTTCTGAAGCTCCTCCTAATTTTTTATCATTACAGATAACTTGAGGGAATGTGGAACCTTCACCAAACTCGGCATAAAACTCATCTGCTGTAAAGTGTTCTTCAAGATTATACACCACAAAGTTACTTCCTGTCAACTCAAGAACTTTCTTAATCTTGTGACAATATTGACAATTTTCTTTAGAATATATGGTAAAGTTCATATTTTTATTAAGTAAAAAAGTATTTAACAATCATTATAACTTAAAATCTTCTAAATTTTTATTTTGTCCCTTTGTCTTCCACCAATTCATAATTTCATCATGACATTTTACATTTAACCAATTATCAGTTGTCCCACTCCAAGTAGAATTAAAAGAAACATTTTCAACAAATAATGGAAAAGTATAAATTCCTCCTTGAATTCCTTCAAAAGGAGAATAAATTATATTTTCCGCAGAAGGGAGGCAAAACCAATAAGCAAATACTCCAATACAATTGAAAGTTCCTTCTCTTTCTCTAAGTTCTTTATCAGTTCCTTTATATTCTAAATGAATATAATCATCTGGATAATAATTTTTTATTAAATTTTCTGCGTGTTTTCTACTGATTAAGTATGCACAGCAAGACCAATCACACCAACACCGGTCTCTCAATTTGACTTCTGGATTAAAGAAGCAAAACATATCTTCCCTAATTAAACATAATTGAACAATATTCCAATTCTCTGGCAAAGAATTAAAAAATTTATCCCAAGTAAAGTTCCAATATTTTACAGTATCAAAAGTAAAATCATCTTCACAAATGATTGTATATTCTTCATCCGTACTTTCATACCATTCTCTAATTGCTTTTAAATGTGAAGTGACTGGACCGTTACTAATGTGAGCAGTTAAAGGTCCCTCAATAATTTTATGATCTTCATCACTATATCTTTTGTAAATATGGGGTGTTACATTAGAAATTCCATATTTTTCAAACATTTCATAAAGAACATCTCTACGTTCTTGAGATTCTTCAATACTAATAAAATTAACTGAAGGAAAGTTTTTTAATTTTTCAGTAATAGTAATCTCATTGGGGACTTGAAAAATCCAACATTTTTCTGCTGTTTCAAATCCAGAAAGTTCTTCATTTACAGCTTGCTTAACTCCAGGAAACCAATCAGTTCCTTCAATATAATAATCATGTCCAGCAAGTATTCCTCCAGGTTTTACTTTAGGTAACCATGCTTTAATATCTTCTTTTACATCTTCATATTCATGAGAACCATCTATAAACACAAAATCCAAGGAATGATCCCCGAATCTAGATACTGCATCTAATGATTTCATTTTTAATGGGGTGTAATAAGATTCAACTGGTTTCATATTACTCAAGAATATATCATACAACATAGAAATTTCTGTATTATTTTTATGTTCTATGCTTCCTTCCCAAGTATCCACACAATAAAAATCAATATTCTTATTAGAATTTGCAATTTCTACTGCCATATATGCAGAAGATTTTCCTTTCCATGAACCAACTTCTACGAATTTACTACCGGAAGGAAATTTTTCAACCATAGACTTATATAAATTTGGATAAGAAAACCACTCTTCTCCAAATTCTGAGTTTTGGCATATGTGATTAATTGTATTGCTATGAGGTAATACTTTTAGATTTAAATCATCTAAATTTTTATCTCGACCTTTTATTTTCCACCAATATTTAACATAATTAGAAGAATCAATTTGAGACCCTTTGTGAGTTTGTTCAATAAAATGCTGATAAAAAGTTGATACAAAGTTTGTATTTTCATAAAATAATGGAATTGTATATGCATCCATATTTGCTAATGAAAACAAACAATACTCTATGCAAGGAATTACATCATAATCTTTGATTTTTAGATAATATTTATTTTCTTGATAAAAATATTCAATTAATTCTTTAGCATAATTTCTTCTAATTAAATAGGATCCAGCAGACCAATTCCACCATTCCCTTTGATTCAATTTCATATCATTATCTTCAATCCCATGTTCCTTAATTAAAGATAATTGAATTGCTTTCCAATTTTTTGGTAGGGCACTTACAAAATCTTGCCAAGAAAAATTCCAATCATCTACAGATTGTATTGACATATCATCTTCAAAGAAGATTGCATACTCAGAATCTGAACTATTGTACCACTCTCCAATTGCTTTTAAATGTGAAATTGCTGCTGCAATTCCACCAGAGTCCATTTGATGAAAATAAACTCCATCAACAGTATCATTTTCTATACAATAATTAATTTTTCTACCATCATATGCTTCGATCATTTTTACATTTACAATTTCATTTGAAAGAAATTGATTTTCAAATGATTGTTGTCTATTAATAGAATCACTTAAAGAAATATAATAAACTGGTGGAAAATTAGTTAATTTGTTTTTCATTATTAGTCCTCCGTATCGAAGAAAAACATTTGCCATAGTCTTGCATTTTCCATAACTGTTCCAAAATATTCGGAGGCAGAATGAATAGCACTCGCATCAAAAATTACAAGGCGATTGTATACATTTCCAAGAACATCCACGGGTTCCCAAGGAGTTCCATCTAAATGACATTCTCCAGGAATATCTTTCCAGGCAGCATCCCAACCTTCCTCATAATAAGTTCGTGCTCTCGTTTGCTTATGGGCATATAATGTAGTTCCGCACTGAAAAGGTGCGTTAGGAGTCAGATATAACATTCCTCCCCACTTTTGACTGTCGCAGTGATAAACCAGTGGTTCTCCTGACCAAGCAATTTGAAATCTTCCGTTCATTCCGTGCTCTTGCCAAGCAGTTATTTTTCTGCCTATAATTTCTTCAAATTTTTCTTTGAGATTTGGGAATAAAAATTGCTGTTCTGTGCGTCTTCCAATAAAACCTCTGCCATATCCACCCTCGGCAAATTCTTGTTCTAATGCAAATTTACGAATTTCATCCGGATTATCATAAAAATTATCTACAATCCATGAGGTTGATTTTGAATTTGTCATTAAATCAAACTTAGATGTGGATCCATATGAAAAATAAATCATAAACTGACCAAGACAAGTAGGTTTCCACCAGTCTCTAAAATCATACAAGTATTGATCATTAAAAATATCTTTAGTTACATCTTTACCATTCCTTTCATATACATGAAGATCTGAACAATCATTCAAATACAAATTACGAAATTCAATAAATCGCTCTACAGCATTTTGATGATCATTAATATGCCATTCGCCGGCAAAATTTGTAACATTATTTCGAATGAATTCATAATTATCCTTTGTAAAGATTGAATACTCCCCACCCTCACAATCGAATTTTAAGAAATCAATTTTAGAAATATTATACTCCTTAATAATTTGTTCAAATGTAGTTGTAGAATATGAATTTCCTTCATGGTCATATATATAAACTCCATTTTCGGGTATTGATTTTATTTCTTCTTTATCCGAAATTGCTTTATTAATAAAAGTCACTGGACCGTGAGAAACATTTTTTAGTAAAGAATCTATAATAGTATTAGATGGTTCAATACAATAAACTTCTTTTGGTTTTTTATCTAAAATTGAATAAGTAAATGATCCATAGTTCGCACCAAAATCAAACACGATATCATTAGGTTTTACCTCTTGATGTTTTTCATATGTTCTATGAACAAAATTTTCATTCGTAAATAATTGCACATATTCTTCACTAAGATTTCCCCAATCAAATTCTGGAGCAGTTGGATAATTAGAAATAACTTCACTCTCTTTTTTTTCATTTTCTTCCGAAGTCAACTTTTCTCTCACATAAATTTCATTATATCCAAGTTGAGAATGTTTTATATAATTTCTATCATTCATAAAAGGTTCGTAATTTAAATTATTTTGAAAATTTTCCAATACAATTACCTTCGGAAGATATTTTTCTTGGTCAAAACCCATCATAACTTCAAGTTCCCAACCCTCAGTATCTATTGATAATATATCAATACTGCTTACATCTATTTTATCCAATAAAGTATTCAGTTTAATCGTCTGTACTTCAATAACTTCTTGAGTATTATGCTCCGGAACATTATCATACTTTATTCCCAGTGAAGAAAAACTCACCTCATCATTTTCTTGAGAGTACCAATTATCGTTATTGTAATTGATAGTAAAAGTTGTTTCTTTCTCTTCATTAGAACAAGCATACTGATATACTTCACTATTATTATCTCTGTGCTGCTTTACAAATTTTGGATTAGGTTCGACTGCAATTGTTCTCCATCCATAATTTCTAAAATGTTTCGAGTTGCTTATGAATTCTTGAGGTCCAGCACCAACTTCAACCATTATCCCCTTATAACCTAAATCTGGGAAAAAATTTTCACGCAGATATTTGTCAGTTTCAAACTCGGAATAAAATTTATTACAAAAAATATAATCTTCTGCATTTTTTGTATCTTCATTTTTATCTTTCATAATATTAATAATTCGTTCATTCACTAAATCAGGATGAACCCACCAATCTTCAAATGAAGAAATTCCATCTGGAGATATATCATTAACAACTAAAACATATCCTTTGCTTTTCAAGAAATCTCTTGATTTTTGACGATATGATCTGGTCACATCAATATAATAATCGTGTTCATAAGTAATAACCGCAAATTTATACTTATCAAATGGTATTTTTAACATACATTCATAAGTATTTCTTGCTGGTTCTATGTCCAGTTGAAGATAATCAATTGCGGTTTCTTGAAAATTTTCCTTTAGGAGTTTTTCATAATTTATATCCAAAGCATCTTGATTCAATACTTTAGTTTTTGGTCTTTCTTTCGTATATTCTTTTACAAATGTTTCATCTAATTCAATTGAAACACCTCTCCAGTTAAATTTCTCTTCTAAAAGAGCGGTATTGTTTCTATCAAAGGGTTTTGCTCCTCCTATTTCAAGAAAAGTTCCATTGTTTTTTCCGTTCAATACAGAAAGAACGAATATATCCTGAAGAACTTGTGAATAATTTTTTTCGATTGTATCAGAATTTTTAAACTTAAATCTCAATTGATTAAATTTTGTCTTATCAAAATATACTGCAGATTGAGAATTTGGTCCAAGACCAATATGCATAATTTTATCTTCAACCAAGAACCGATATTCAGAATTCATATCGTTCCAATATTCATCAACAAGGGAATGAAATAAATCTCTAGATTCTTTCATCTTACCCCACCACCAAGAAGAAATTGCTTTTTGATATACTAAAAGATATCTTCCTTCATAGTCTGGAATATTAATTGGTTCAATTTCTTTATCATAACAATTTAAACCAAGGATAGAATAAGTATAAACTTGATCCCATTCTTGTTTTTTTTCATAGATTAAACATAAGAAATAATATGCTTCTGGTCTTTCCGGTAGAATGGACAAGGCACTATGAATTAATGATTTTTCCGTCACTTCTCTTGTTGCTTGTTTTCTACAAGAAATTGATGCACGAAGAAGTGATGTATAAGCAAGGAGTTTATTTTCTGCTCTTTCTGCTGCCCTCAAATAATAAGTATGTGCGGATGCATTATGTCCCTGATTATCATACCATTCGGCAAGGTTATAATTTTTTTCAGGATTTTCCGTATCAGTTGCAAATAATACTAATTCATTCATTGATAAAGTCCTCCAAAAAAGATTCTGAAATTTTTAAAACATAAGCGGCATTATCTACCGCACCAAAAGTAATCAAATAACTATTATTATATTTTGCTAAACCACAACAAAATTCTACTTTCATATTTAAGAATGAAAATAGTTTAGAAAATTTTTGAGACTTAAACTCACTATCCCAATATACAAATCTATGTCGGTATGTACCATTCTTTCTTCCCAATTCAGAACTATACAATTGTGTTTCGTGAATGATGGTTAGATATCCATCCTTATATTTAATGACTTGAGACCCACCTCTCATATCATTAAATCCTGGAGTATATTGATTAGTTTCAAATACCTGAGTTTCTTCACCATTTGGATTGAACTTCATAATACAAGTAGAATTAGTCCATTTCATTAGATGAAAAGGTTTATCCTCTATAGGAGTACAATTCTTCATACAATACTCATTATCCGGAGGTGGTCCTGGAATTCTAAATCTTGATACTTCTATGACTTTATCATCAGCAAATTCAAGTTCTGAAATTTCCATTCTTCCAGTCCCAATCGTATCCAAATCTCTTCTCACTCCACAAAGATATATCTTATCATTCCAATGTATTAAGCGACCATCTTCCAATCCAACAAATTCCCATTGTGGTTCGTATGTATCAAATCTTGAAGTATCAATTTTAGAATAATGTATAATATTTAAATCTCCATCTAATTGTGCAACATAATTCCAAGTACGAAGATGCATATCATTTTCTGGATGAATATACACCATAGGTCCCCATATATGCTCAAATCTATCCAACTCCGAATGATATAAAGTATAATTTATATTTCGGATATTAACTATGATACTTCCATCCACAACCAATATTGATGGATTGGTTAGAGAAGGTCCCATAAAATCTTCTGAAGGAATCATTAATGGTTTTACGATTCCACCATTTTCCAAGGCAAGTTTTACAAAGTTCATAAACATAATAATTAATAAAGTATTATTTCTCAGTAAATTTATCAATAGTGTAATTATAAAATGGATGCATCATATACTCACAATCATAAAATTTATTATAACAGATTAGTTCTTAAGTGTCAATAGATGGTTCTGGCAGGTCGTACTCGGTAGCGATGGGGGTCATATACCGAAACGCCTACGAAGAGCGTTGAAGTTTTGTGTGACTTCTGTTGCGGTGAGTACTCTGTTGTATGCCTGAATAGTAGCGACTTTTGCTGCATAGTTGGCCGCCGCACCAGTAAACATCGTTCTAAATGATAATGTTGTATTAGAAAATGCCGTTGCACTTGTAGTTAAGGCATATCCACTGGAGTTAAATCGGTGTATAAAAGGAGTTCTTGTGGTTGGATTTGTACCAAAAGCAATATAAGACCATGATGTAGTAACATTTCCGGAGGTAACATCAACAGGTATGTTATTATCCTTAAAATAAAATGTTGTGCCTGCAGTTCCATATGCTCCTATCTCAATAAATGGATCTATTCTATTGAAAAAATAGTTCCATCCAGTACCTGTTTGTGGAATTGTTTGTTGTAAAAACAAACACATAGTAAATCCGGTGTTAGTGGATAAATTCAAATCAGAATCTAGGTCTAAACGTTCATTAGTTCCATCAAAAAGCAAATGACCTCCATTGGCGCTGCTGTAAGTCGGTCCATTTATAAGAGTTCCATTATTCCTATTACCACTCAAATCAGTCCAGATGGTTCCCGAACCACGATAAGAATTTTGTTGTCCTGCATCCAGATTTAAGACAAGATCATTTGTAACAATTTTTGGATATGTGGTTGAAATAGCAAAACTTTTACTCAAAAAACTCATTTGAAGTTACCATTCACAATACCAAGAACTTGATAATTTGCAGTAGTACTAGCAGAACCTATTGTGTTAATGCCAGTAAAGTTAAAAATATCATAAGAAGTTGTAGAAGCAGTTGAGACAACAGAACCAGGATATCTTACAGTTCTTGCAGTACCATTTAAATTTACTGTGGTACATGCATATCCAATTGAAGTTTGAATTGCAACAACTGTAAATGTAAGAACACTGTTATCAAAAGTACTATCAGTTGGAATACCAGTTACATTCAGTGTGATTGGTCCTGTTGGATTTGTACAAATAGCAATATTACCACCACCAATATTATAAACCAAACTTACAGTATTTCCGCTTACACGTATTGATTTTTCTGCAAGAGATTGGATACGAGTATCAGTTGCAGTGAAAGAACCAGCAACGGATACTGTTGTTGTTGGATTTGTGGTTCCAATACCAAGATTACCGGATGAAGGATTGAATACAAGTTTTGTAGAAGAAATATAAGAAGTTCTAGCAATTCCTGATGTGACAGAAAGAATTCCAACATACCAATTTGAATTTGTTGTGGTGTTATCAAATACCGTAACCCCCCCATCACTTGTACCCTGTAGTCCTTGAGTACCCTGAAGTCCTTGAGTACCCTGAAGACCTTGAGTTCCTTGAACACCTTGATTACTTAGACCTTGAAGTCCTTGAGTACCCTGAAGTCCTTGAGTACCCTGAAGACCTTGAGTTCCTTGAACACCTTGATTACTTAGACCTTGAAGTCCTTGAGTACCCTGAAGACCTTGAGTACCCTGAAGACCTTGAGTACCTTGAGTACCAGAACCTTGAAGTCCTTGAGTTCCCTGCAATCCTTGAGTACCTTGAAGTCCTTGAGTA